>Ga0255772_10000558_pt1 | contig 36912 bp, 56 predicted proteins | sample 071ome_34_FD_179970 | JGI IMG/M metagenome (GOLD analysis project Ga0255772, IMG submission 179970) | Coastal salt marsh microbial communities from the Groves Creek Marsh, Skidaway Island, Georgia - 071411BT metaG (version 2) | ecosystem: Environmental > Aquatic > Marine > Intertidal zone >...
GGTGGTAGATTGTCAGTTGGACATCTACTAAGTTAATCCATATATGGAGATAGTTATGAGGAGTTTATTCTCACTGCTATTTGGATTATTTTTCGCCGCATCGTGTAGCACAGTTGGTGCAGTTATTGATGGTGGAAAAAAGCTCTCCACAGGCGTCATAGATGCTACCGTTGATACAGCCGCAGGTTTATCTACTGCTGTATTAGACGATGCTTCTTCAGTAGTTGCTACAACAGCAAATGCTACTAAAGGAGTTGTGGAAACTGTAAGATCCGAGGTCGATAAACAGACCGACGCATTACAGGAGCCTGAGGAAAAGTAATGGCCCCTGAGCAAGGGGATTTAACAGACAGTGATTTAGTATTTTTAATGAAAGCTGTTAAACATTACTGTTCTGAATATCCAAAACAGTGTAAAAACAAAAGGGGGCAATAAGCCCCCACCTTAATAAGAGAAAAAAATATATGTCAATAACAAGCGGTACACCAACAGGACAAATTGCAATGTCAGATTGCAATGCAGAATTTGGTAGAGGATATGAATTAGACAACTATTACGGTTGCGCTTATGCCGTTCCAACTTCAGGCCAGATAGCAATGTCTGATCTCCGTGGTAAATATAGATATTGGGGTGGTAGACGATTTATAGCATATAATCCTGTACAAGCTCTAACAGGAAACCGAGATAATACTGAAATTAATACGACTGGATATGGTTGGAGGTTTAGTGACATTCAAGGCTGGTCGAACAACCCAGGTGTAGCTTCAGGCACAACATCTTATATCCGTAATGTTGGCACCTATGGTGATACAGTAGTAGAAAAAGCATTTTTTTATTATTATTGGGGTTACCCTGCGGCAGGTTGGAGATTTGTTATGCAAACTTGGAGAGGTTCTGGTCAAATTTATAATCAAGCTCGATACGCAATTGCGGATCCTTATAGACAATATCTTAGAGTATCACTTAATAGTGGACAATATCAAGCTAATTTAGCATTCTTCTTTAGTCCAACAGGCAATCCTCGTGGTTGGTATAGGTATAGAACTGGAGACACGTCTCGAAGACAAATCATGACTTGGCTTTGGCCAACGAGTTTTACACTTTCTGGATATATGGATGTTCAGTGGGCAACTAGTAGCGGTTAAAAATTATGGAAATTATATCAGATATAGAACCAACAACAAGACCAGACGGTACACCTTTAGAAATAGGTGATGTTTGGAAACAAGGATCTAACATATACTCTTTTGATAGTTTAATGGTAGATAACGAACCAGCAAATACAGACATTATTCATTTTGATTGGATGGATGCACTAGCAGCTGCAGCACAAGATCCAAACGCAAACTTAGAGCTTATTGAAATTCCACAAGGTTCAAACACTGTTATTGAAATAAGCAATACAGATTTAAGCAATACAGAATTTTTAGATACACAATTAGATCCACAATGGATTTTAGCAAATACAGAATTAACAGTTTTACATGGTGGTGTTGAATACACCATCGCTCCGCAACCAACACCTGATGAACAAGGAAATACATAATGAAATATAAAGGTAATAACGTTGAAACTTTAACTCACACTAAAAGAGCAATTTTAGATAGAGCCATGAGGCCGTATGACGGTCTTTCAGATGGACCTTTTAAAAGAGTTCTCGATAGAATGGACGGCGTATTTAGAAAAGAAATCATTAACTATAAAATTGAAGATGGTTACTTAGTTAAAGAAACTTCTGTTCGAGATTTTAGTGAAGGTGATTATCACGACACGACATCAATTCAAAGAATCGTAAAAGTAGACCAATAAAAAAGGGGCTTATGCCCCTTTTTTGTTTAAGAATAAAAAGAAGTTACTTTTTAGTCCAGGCTTGAGCTCCAAAGAATGCAGCAACAATACCAGCAACAGCAATAAAATATACTCCTGCCATATCACCTAAGATATCAGCTGCCTTTTCCAAACCAATTACGTTTGAACCGACAACCAATACTGGATATGCTAACATTCCATATAAAGAAAACCATGCCATAGATCTTTGTGCATCTCTCATAGCATCCTGGTCTTCGAGTTCTTTTCTTTTAAACTCTAAGTACATCTGTTCTTCTTCTTTAGAGACTTTTCCATCTCCGTTAGTATCAGCAGGATGAAACCCGCCAGAATTATTAGTTACTTCTTCTGACATTTTACTTTACCTCTGCTTTCCATAATGTCCAAGCACCATAGAGTAATCCACCCCATGCCACTAGATCAATCAGTCCACCAAGTAAAAGATAACCACCACAAACGGCAATTATAACAGTTCCATCTAACGATGTTCTTTCACCTATTCTGTCTAGAACCCATTCCTTTAATAATTTTAAAGATACGACTCCTTTTAACATATCTAGATTTAGCATACATTTCTCCTTATTATGTAGATCAAACAATATGTTGAGATCTACTTTTCTTTGCGGTGTGACGAACACCTGTTTTTGTTACGTAAGGATCTTTAGAGATTCCTTTTGTTCCTGCATCAAATAACATAAAACAAGCCAATGCTGCAAAGGCAGGAATTAATAACGTAGCTATTATTACACCGTCCATATATTAAATTTTAAAACTTACTGAAACACCACATCCACAACTCGAAGTTTCTTTTGGATTGATGATTTTAAATTGTTCGTTAAGTCCTTCTTTGATCCAATCTAAAGTTGAACCTTCTAAAAAAGGTTGTGATAGTTTATCGATAACAATACTAAATTTACCGTAATCTACGATATGATCTTCCACATTAATTGTATCAGTAAATTGAATAAAGTACTCGTAACCAGCACAGCCGCCACCAGTAACACCAACTCTGATATCATGTTTGCTCTCTGTTGCTGTTTTCTCAATCGCTTTAGATATTGCTGCATCGGTTAATTCTATCATTTACTCTCTAACTTCTGTATTCTTTCTCGAAGTTCTTGAATTTCTTCTTTTAATTCAGTTGTACCACCAGGCGCAACTGGAGGATGTGTCCATTCCTCTAATTTTGCAATACGTGCCTCATAGTCAAACCACTCGCTCAATCGTTTAAAAAAAGTCATTAGAGTTCCTTTCTCTTTATTTGCTAATTATTTATAAATACAAAGGTATTAAAACAGCTATTATTTCATGTAGGAGAGTGACCAATGGCAAATAACCTTAAAGAACTAACTAAAGCTCATCACGATAATGCGGAGCGTACTGAATTCGCAGATATGTTAATGAGTGGTGAAATTCCACCTAAGCTTTACCAAGAATACTTACACGCACAATTACAAAATTATATGGTACTTGAATCAGCAGTATCTATTCCTATTGACTTAGAACCAATTTTTAGATCATCTCAAATCGAAGAAGATCTCCAAGAACTTGAAAGTATGTTTGATCTTGAAGAAGTAGAAGACAACTTTAGATCAACAGACGAATATAATGCACATATTCAAAAATTACAAGAAGATGAAGATAACAATGCTCTTCTTGCACATTTATATGTAAGACACTTCGGAGATGCACACGGTGGCCAGATGATTAAGAAACATGTACCTGGTAGTGGTACCATGTATGAATTTGAAAATAGGTCTGGCCTTATTAAAGGAGTCCGAGAGCTACTTAATGATGATATGGCAGATGAAGCAAAAATTTGTTTTGAATATGCCGAAAGACTATTTCACGAATTAATTGAAAAGTTTCATAACAATGAAGATGAATATAAAAGTGCTGACTCGTTATTAATAGAATCGGGTTGGGCTAGTGAAGAATGGAATGATTGAATCTGAACTATTTGATAGACTAAGAGATTTATCTGTAGAATTAAGAAATCTTTTTAGTCGCAGTATGACACTGTATGACAATCCAAAACATACGGCAGATTTAGAAGGTTGGTCTGATTGGTTTTGGTCAAGCGATACAATTCGTAAAGCACACCTTAAAACAATTGAACCTGTAGGTAAAAATAAATTATGGCTTATGCACATCAATATATTTCCTCAATTCAATATTAATCTTCCTATATTTGGTCTAGATATTGTAGCAAACCCTCAAAAAATATCTGGTTGCTTTTGTGACTATTCTCCTATTACTGAAGGATCGCATCCTTATCTTGATAAATTTGAATTAGAAATAAAAGATCTTACTTGGACTCGAGCTCGTGAAATGCCAGATTGGGCTCAAGAAATATTTTCAAAAAATATTGTAGGTGCAGGTAGTATTCGTGAAGGAGATGAAACAGATCAATTATGTAATATGGCTTTTAACTTAGCATCTTTTTATTGCACGGAAATGAACAATCCGCAATATCAAAAAACATTTTCATTAGATACTCGAAAAGCACAAAACAAATATTGTCGTAATCAGAAAATGAATCGTATGCTTCATTCCTCAATACTCGCAATGGGTATATCAGAAGAACGAAAGAATCAATATGTAGAGAATGTATTATTCGAGGAAGTATAAGTTTTGTTCAACTATTCTTTTTAGGAATATAATAGTTTACGCATAATTAATAAAAAATTAATACAAAATTAACAACTTTCTGTATATATAATTGCCGTTACCAAAGGTAACATTCCCCACATAACCACAAGGAGTGAAAACTTAAAAATGAAGAAATTTGTTATTGCCGCGTGTCTCGTAGCGTTGAGTCCAGTTGTATTAGCAGAAACCGATTATGTTGCACGATTAAATGAAGATGGTAAGTATTGTGCACGAGTAAAAACCACAGGCCTAAATGGCTTAACACAAACTAAAACGTTTTGTAGAACATTAAAACAATGGGAAGCAAAAGGTTACACTGTTGGTGCTAAAGAAGTATCAGAGGTAACTAATGATTAAAACAATTCGTAATTGGGCTGTAGGAATTTTGATCCTAGGATCATGTATTATCGGACTTATGGGTCCGTTACTATGGCCTTCATTATATGCACAACAAATTATGCATTCCGCTCCATACGGAATCCCTCTCGTTCAACATCATGTTGAACTATGTGACCTCAGGTCGTTAAGCGTCATTAATCGTTGTGAGCTTTTTGAACCCATTCGTGTCGCCTAATAAATAAAGGTTGACAATTCGCAAAAAGCGTGTTATAATAGTTGGTCTAATGGTGTAAAAGCTATTAGACCAATTTTTATCTATTGTAAAAAATATTAAAATAACAGTTGACATTCTGTTCAATCTATAGTATAATATACTGTATAAACTTGGAATAGCAATATGCCCAAACAAGGAGAACAAGAAGATATGTCAGTTGTTGCGTTAACACCAGATAGAATACATCATGAAATTTCAAAGAATATCTCTAGAGGAGTTCCTTATATAGATGCTCTAGTAGACTTCGCAGAAAAGCACGATGTTGAAATTGAAACAATAGCTCAGATCGTTAAGAAGTCTTCGATACTTCGAGAAAAAGTTCGAACTGAAGCTGTGCAATTGAAGATGGTGGTAAAGGATGGAAAAGATCTCTCCGACCATTTTGAGTGATAGTTCATTCGATGCGTATGTAAAATATCTTGCATTAAAGAAACATTTTACTACGGATGGATATGACTTCTTTAAATATAATGGAAAGGTCAGAGCATCTTACGAAACCTTCATGTCACGCAATGACGCATATTTTTTTGCTAAGCTTACAAAAAGAGACGACTGGTTAAATCTAATCCTCTCAAATGTAATCATAAAACCTGATATCTGGATACGAGAAATTCTTGAAGAGGAAGCTCAAAACAGATATATAGAATGGAAGAGAAAACAAGATTCTTTGAGTCATGTTTTCAAATCCGAGTTGGTACATCTATTAGATGACTATCAACAAAACTTTGTATCACGAGATGGACAACATCCTCATATTATGACGATGTATAGTCAAAAGAAAATCTCTTTAGAGACTTTTACTATTCTATCACACCAAGCGAAAGTTTTTTCATACTGGAGTGAAAAAATAGTTGACAAAATCGTATCTTGTGATATAATAAGACTTTCTAAGAAATATAAACCTTTCTTAGATTATGATGAGAAAAAGTTTAAATCCATAATTCGTGGATACTTTTTTTGATCATCGCAATACTACGCAAAATAACGCTATATAAAGGAGAAAAATTATGGCAACAACAGACTTTGCTTCGTTAAAGAAGAATCGTAACAAATCTCTCGATAAGCTTAATGCTCAACTCGAGAAAATCACTACCAAATCTTATTCGGACCCGAATGAAGGTAAATTTTGGAAACCAACTAGAGATAAAGCCGGTAACGGATTCGCAGTAATTCGTTTCTTGCCTGCTCCTAAAGGTGAAGAAATGCCTTTCGTTCGAGTATGGGACCACGGGTTCCAAGGTCCTACAGGATTATGGTATATCGAAAACTCGCTTACAACTCTTGGTCAAGATGACCCAGTATCTGAATACAACTCTAAGTTGTGGAACACAGGTGTTGAAGCTGATAAAGATCAAGCACGTAAGCAAAAACGTAGATTGAAGTATACTGCTAATATTTACGTGGTCAAAGACCAAGCAAATCCAGAGAACGAAGGAAAAGTTTTCCTATACGCTTTTGGTAAAAAAATCTTTGATAAGTTGAATGATCTTATGAATCCTACTTTTGAAGATGAAGAACCAGTAAATCCATTCGACCTTTGGGAAGGTGCAAACTTTAGACTGAAAATTCGTCAGTTTGAAGGTTATCCAAACTATGATAAATCAGAGTTTGATGCTCCTGCTCCATTGTTCGAAGACGATGAACAACTGGAAGCAGTTTGGAATTCACAACACTCTCTACAAGACATTGTCGATCCTAAAAACTTCAAGTCTTATGCAGAGTTGAAAACCAAATTGTTTAGAGTATTGGACTTATCTTCTGATGAACCAGTTGCTCAGTCAACTTTCGAAGAAGATAATGAAGATGAAGATTTAGTATTTAATACTGAAACTGCATCTGCTCCTGAAGCTCCAACTGCTGCACCTAGTGTTGCTGCAGATGATGATGACGATGATCTTTCAATCTTTAAAGAACTCGCAAGAGGTTAATGATGCGTATGGGAGGGTAGCCAATCCCTCCCTATTTTTTAAAGGAGAAAAATCATGTCAGATTTAAAAACAACAGAATCTATAGTAGATTTTGATTTTGGCTTTACAGCTATGGATGCTGATGAACTTGATGTTGTTCAGCAATCTAAACTTGAAGCTGAGACTTCCTCTGCTGCAGCAACAAGCGCGTCAGAAAAGGCTCAGTTATTATATGATGCAATTATGCCACTATTAAATAACCTAAAGGCAAATCCAGAAAAAGATTATATCTACTGGCCTGACCGTTATTCGAAACTAGATGCTTTTGCGGATAAATTATATCAAATATTAAGTGGAGAATAATATGAGTCTATTAGATAAAATGCTCAAAGCAGGTTCGGTCAAAGGATCGTCCGTACTTGCTAAATCATCGTTTTTTAACGAAAAGGATCCTATTCAAACAGAACTACCTATTGTCAATATCGCATTCTGCGGTTCATTGAAAGGTGGTTTGCTTCCTGGTCTTACAGTAGTGGCTGGTGAATCTAAGAGTTTCAAAACTTTATTGGGACTCTATTGTATGAAAGCTTACCTTAAGAAATATCCTGAAGGTGTAGCAATCTTATATGATTCAGAATATGGTATCACTCCTGAATATCTTGAAAGTTATAATATTGATACGAATCGTGTTATTCACGTACCTATTGAAGATGTTGAACAACTTAAGTTTGATGCAACTAAAAGGTTAAATGAAATTGAAAAAGGTGATAAAGTATTCATCATGATCGATTCAGTTGGTAACCTTGCTTCTCGTAAAGAGGTTGAAGATGCTGAAAATGAAAAGTCAGTTGCTGATATGTCACGTGCTAAACAGTTGAAATCTTTATTCCGTATTATCACACCTAAGCTTACTGGAAAAGATATTCCAATGATTGCGGTTAACCATACCTATAAAGAAATTGGATTGTTTCCTAAGAACGTGGTATCTGGTGGTACAGGTATTTACTATTCAGCTAATCAGATCTTTATTATCTCTAAATCTCAAGAAAAAGAAGGAACTGATCTTGCAGGATTTAAATTTACTATCAATATTGAAAAATCAAGATATGTTAAAGAAAAATCTAAACTGCCTTTCACTGTATTATATGACACTGGTATTCAAAAATATTCAAGTCTCTTTGACTTAGCTCTTGAATCTGGACATTTGACAAAAGCTAATCAAGGTTGGTATAATGTAGTTGATATGAAAACTGGTGAAATTATTGAACCAAAAAGACGTTCTAAAGATATTGAATCTGATGAAGAGTTTTTCAAATCACTTATGGATGATAAAGGCTTCAATGACTTTGTCGAAAAGAAATTTAAACTTACTATGATTGATAGTATACAAGAGGAAGTAGAAAATGATAGAGAAGACGATACTGTCGAATCTGATACTGAATGAGGAATTTAGCCGAAAGGTTTTTCCTTATTTAAAAGAAGATTATTTTGACGATATTGCTCTTCGAAAACTCTTTTCGACTGTCTCTCAATACGTAGAAAAATACAAAGAGCCTCCTTCAAAAGAGGCTTTGCGTATTGCAGTTGATAATCGTAAAGATCTAAATGAAGATAACTATAATCAAGTATCTGAACTTATTAATGAACTTAAAATTGATAAAGATACTAATATACAATATCTTATAGATCAAACAGAAAAGTTTTGTCAAGATAAAGATCTTTATAACGCAATCAGAAAAAGTATTTTGATACTTGATGGTGAAGTTGCAGAAACTAAAGGTGAAATTCCTAAACTTCTTTCAGATTCATTAGGTATTAGTTTTGATACAAGTGTTGGTCACGACTTCTTAAATGACTATGAAGATCGTTATGAACATTATCATAAGAAAGAAGAGCGTATTCCATTTGATATTGATATCTTTAATAAGATTACAAAAGGCGGTTTACCTCGTAAATCTATGACTGTGTTAATGGCGACAACTGGTGGTGGTAAATCATTGGTCAAATGTCACATGGCAGCTAATCATTTGATGTATGGTAAAAATGTTCTTTATATTACTATGGAAATGGCTGAGGAAGAGATTGGCCGTAGGATTGACGCTAACATCATGGATATTACCATTGATCAGGTTCAAGAAATCCCCAGAGATGTCTACGGTAAACGTATGGCTAGGTATAAAACAAAGACTCCAGGTAAACTCGTAATTAAAGAATATCCTACTGGTTCTGTACACTCTGGTCATTTTAGACATCTATTAAATGAATTAAGTCTTAAAAAGAATTTTCAACCCGACGTAATCTTTCTTGATTACTTAAATATATGTGCATCATCAAGAGTAAGAGGTAATGCCGCAGCGAACAGTTATACTTTAGTAAAATCAATTGCTGAAGAAGTTCGTGGTTTGGCTATGGAATACAATTGCGCCGTTGTTACTTCCTCTCAGTTTAATCGTGATGGTTATGGAAATTCTGACGTTGACTTAACAAATACTTCAGAATCTATGGGTATCACTCATACTGCTGATGCTATTTTTGCTATCGTAACATCAGAACAACTTGATGAACTTGGTCAAATCATGATCAAACAATTAAAAAATCGCTGGGGTGACCTAGGATACTATAGAAGATTCTTAGTTGGTATAGATAGAGCAAAGATGAAAATATATGAACTCGAAGAAAGTGCTCAGCGTAATATCAATATAGATGATAGTTCCGGTGGTAGCTCTGGAAAAAAGCGGATAATTGAAGATGATGGACCTATGTTTGATAAAACAGATATTGGTCGTAGAATGAAATCTGATAGGAGAGGTGTATTTTCAGACGTGACATTCACATAAATTATAAATAAACCATAACAAACTAAGTTTCATTATAAGGCGCCAATGAAAAATTTTAGTGATTTTTTATCAAATCAAAATGAAAAAGCAGAAAGTGTTCCTACTATTGTAGAGAGCACTTCTTCTGTTTTACCTACCTTTTCACCTAACATCAAAAGATTTAACGATATATCTGACGAATTAGTTGAGATAAGAGTTTTGCGATCTTTGAGTAAAGGTGTTGTTCGAAAACTTAAAGCAACATGGTCTGCATTAAAACGCGGTATAGGAATGATTTTCAATCGCGAAGTAAAACGTGCACCATTGTTTAAAGAAGTTGAAATTAGTATTCCTGGTCAAGTTAAAGAAGACATACTTAACAGTAGTGATATTCTGAATGAAGGCCAATTAGAAGTAATTAAAGGAAACTATAACGAAGCTCTTGTATGTCAATTTCTTTTTAATCATAGAGGCGAAGAGGTTGATATATCTAAAAAATACGAAAAGTATAGAGCAAGTATTAACCAAACAGTTTCAAAATGGGATAAAGATTTAAGAGCTATGGATCCTAAAAAGTATAATGCTAATATTGCGATTATACGTAAAGGTTCTCAAGACATGGCTAATTATCTTATCGACCAATCAGTTCAACAAAAAGCTACTATCATAGGAGCTTACCTCGATAATCTTGCATTCCAAGATGGTATCGATTTTAAAGCAGACATTCGTATTGCTATCATGAAAGAAGGTAAAGAAATCCTTGATGGTTATTCTTTAAAACTATATTCAAATAAATCAGTAGGATTAGCAAATACAACTGCTCGTGGCTTATGTCAACATTTAGGTGGAGATAAGTACGGAAATAAATTTGATCAAATAGCAAAGAAAGATACAGTATTAACTGATCTTATTAAAAAGGCTGGTGATTTAGATAAGATTAAGCAAGACCACAAGAAACATTTAAAGGGTGATGAAAAAGCAACTAATAGATTAAAAACATTACGTGGTTTAACTGATGATCAAATCAATAATCTTAGTCAAGCAGAATTAGAAAAAGATAGAAAAGAAGCACGTAATCCTATCAATCCTAGAGTAGCTGAACTCGTATATCAAACAATTAAAGACTTAGAAGGTACATCACAGCTTGGTGAACGCATCTTAGATATTATGGGATTTAATGATAAAGAAACAAAGATGTTAATGGCTATTACAACTGCTAAAAAATCTCAAATTATTTCTAAACATCCAGATTTAGATTTAAGTGATATTAAAATAGACCCACCTGCAGGACGAGTTACAATTAATATTGTAGGGCCAACAGGTAAAAATATTGTTACCTTTGGTGTTAAAGAAGGTGAGAAGAAAGCGGTATCAGGCTCAGTTAGTTTTGCAGGAATAGAACCAGAAGATTACGACGAGTATATATGATAACGTTTAAAGATTTTTTAGAAGAAGGTGTAAATGATCCTGGAATATTTAAAGCGATATTTCTAGCAGGCGGTCCTGGTTCAGGTAAATCATTTGTAGCAAGCCAAACTATTCCAAGAGCTCTTGGTCTTAAAATGGTAAATAGTGATGATGTATTTGAGCTTGGGATGAAAAAATCAGATTTAAGTTTATCACCTGAAGATATAACAAGTCCTAAAGGTCAAGAAATTCGAGCTAAGGCAAAAAAAATTACAAATTTCAGAATGGAACTTTATAAGAAAGGTCGATTAGGTCTTATTATAGATGGTACAGGAAAAGATTACGATAAAATATCAAAACAGGTTGACAATCTTAGAAAATTAGGTTATGATTGTTATATGATATTTGTTAACACTAGTAAAGAGGTTGCACTAGAACGTAATAAATTACGCCCAAGATCTTTACCAGATGATATGGTAGTTAAGCTTTGGAATCGTGTACAAGAAAACATCGGTAAATTCCAACGTAAATTTGGTAATGCAAACTTTACCGTTGTAGATAATAATGACGCAAAAGAAAACATTTTACAAATGACATTTAAAGATGTTAGAAAATTTGTAAGTAAAGCTATCGAAAACAGAATTGCTAAAAAATGGATAGAGGATCAAAAGAAAATAAGATGATACGATTTAAGCAATATCTCGAAGAGGCTTCTGGTAAAAACTTACACATGACTCATTTGGAAGATGCGGTCATTGATGGTGGTGTAAATGGAACACGTAATGTATTCTCTTATATTAGAGCAATACGAGATATGCTTGCAGGAAATACTTCTGCGCCTGTAAGTCTAACAGTTAAATGGGATGGAGCTCCAGCGTTATTTGCAGGAACTGATCCAAGTGACGGAAAATTCTTTGTCGCTAAAAAAGGAGTCTTTAATAAGAATCCAAAAATATATAAAACAAATGCAGAAATTGATAATGATCTGAGTGGAGATTTAGGAGCTAAATTTAAAGTTGCTCTAGAAGAATTCTCTAAACTTGGAATTGAAGGAGTAGTTCAAGGTGATTTCTTATATACGAATGACGATCTTAAAGTGGAAAATATCGATGGAGAGCCGCATATTACTTTCCATCCTAATACGATTGTATACGCGGTACCAAAAAATAGCGAACTTGGAAAAGCAATTCAAGGATCCAAAATCGGTGTGGTATGGCACACAACATACAGAGGAGATTCTTTTGAATCAATGCAGGCAAGTTTTGGAAAGAAGATTGTCCCTTCTCTTAAAAAAGTCAAAAGCGTCTGGAATGTAGATGCTGTATTTGAAGATAAATCTGGTAATGTTACATTTACTAAAAAAGAAACAGATGATATTACAAAAATACTTTCAGATGCAGGTCGTATTTTTAGAACAGTAAATGCTAAAGTTTTAAATGAATTAGGTACAAATACTGAATTAAACGCTAGAGTAAATACTTATATTAATAGTAAAGTAAGAGATGGACAAAGAATAGGAGATCCTAAAGGTTTTGTTATTGGTTTACAAAGATATATTGAAGAATATTATCAAAAACAAGCAGATAAAGTAAAATCACAAGCTGCTAAAGATAAGAAAATTGGTATGGGTAAAGATGTATTAAAATTCTTTAGTAAAGCAAATATGAGACATATCCATAGTATCTTTACCTTATATAATTTACTTGTTGATGCAAAACTAATGGTTATCGAAAAACTTAATCATGTAGATGGTCTCAAAACATTCCTTAAAACAAAAAATGGATTTGAAGTAACAGGTCAGGAAGGATTTGTTGCTATCGACCACCTTGGAAGAAATAGTCTTAAACTTGTTGATAGATTAAATTTCAGTAAAGCTAATTTCTCAACAGAATATATTAAAGGTTGGGAAAAATAGTGTGGCTACTCAACAAGGGTTTGAATACGAAAAAAACGTTGCAGACTCATTAAAAAAACGAGGCTGGGTAAAACAGAATTATAGTCCAGCTGGTGCATCATCAGATCGTCCTGATCTAGATTTTCAATTTGAAGGAAAAGAATACGGTTGTGAACTGAAGCTTGGTTTAGCTTCGGCTGGATCTCTTGTTATTCATCATCTTGGACTTGGAAAATACGAATATGGTGATACAGAAGGTAGCGAAGAAAAAATATTCTTAAAAGGTATTGCACAAGATGTTGGGATGCTAAGAGTTATTGAACAAAAATGGAGACCCGAAGATCGCGATAGGTCCGGCAAACTACGTTATCTAAATTATCCTTCTTTACAAAGAGATAAAACACCTAAGTGGGCAGAACAACAAGAACATGCTCGAATGGTTTATGGTTGGACTTTAAGAAAAAGATATTTAAGAGATAAAAACTTATGTCCTGATATCTATTTTAAAGTTCCTAGTTCAACTATTTCAAAATACTATAACTTAAAAAAGACTTATTATTTAAATGTTGCAACACACGGATTTTACTTATTAGGGATCAAAGACCCAGCAAGAATAAATAAAGATAAGTACGGAATAGAAAAAGTACCATTGTGGGATGATTCACATGATTGTTATCTTAGAGTAAGAGTTCAATCAAAGGGTGTTTCTAAAGCAGAAGCTGCTGAAAAAAGAATAGGATACGTTAAAGCCGGAGCAGGACAAGGGTATCAATTCACAATGGAACTACAATTTAAAAATTTAAGAAAATCTTCTTATAATATTGGTCCGACAATAGGAAGATCAGCACAAATCGATGAAGCTAAAATAATTCTTCCTGAAAGAGAAGAAAAGATTTTAGTTAATCAACAAAAACAAGGTACAGAAGAGATAGAATCATAAATGGCAATTTGGAATAAAAACAATCAAGCTTATTTACCAGATAATAAAACTTTATTTGAAGCATTTATGCTATCGGATAAAGATGGCAATATTATTAACTCATTTGGAATTGCTTCAAATATTCCTATTGCTGCAGGTGAATTAGACGGTTGGGCCGCAATCCATAAATTTGGTGCGGTTCCTCTCATGTCAACAAATCCAGGCGTTGGTTCAGTTTGGGATAAGAGTGATACCTATTATCCTTGGACTGCATTTGCTACACCAGGACCACTCACGATTTCAACGACAACATCTAACGGAACTTTATCTACATTAGACGATGGAATGACTGTAACGATTGTTGGTCTTGATGAAAACTTTCTTGATGTTCAAGAAACAATTACAATTTCTGGTAATGCAGGCGCTGGTACTCAGAATTTTGCTCGTGTATATCGAGCATTCACTTCTCAAGATAATCAAACTCAGGTACGTGTATCTACGACAACAGGGACACCAACCGAAGTTCTTAGAATTAATATTCTAAAAGGCCAAACATTAATGGCTGTTTATACAGTTCCTGCTGGTAAAACAGCATACCTAACAAAAGGCACAGCTACTTGTGCTGCTAACGCTGACGCAACAATTGATATGTTTGTTCGTTATGGCGGAGTAGGTGCATTTAGAATTGGTCATACTGCTGAGGTTGCTGGTGTTGGTGGACCATATACATATGAATTTGCTGTTCCACTTCAAATGCCAGAAAAAACTGATATTGATGTTAGAGCAACAGTTCGTTCAAATAACGCAAGAGTAACAGCAGCTTTTGATATAATATTAATTGATAATCCTGCTTAAATAGTTGACATAACAACTTAAGTGTGTTATAATATATAAAATATAAATTATGGTTTGTGATGAATGCAAAACTATGTTGAAAATAAATCTATAGCAGTAGTAGGCAATGCTCAGTCATTGTTTGATTTTCAATATGGTAGTGATATCGATGATCATCAGATAGTAATACGAATAAACAATTCTGCTATCTTCTACGACGATTTAAATCCTCGTCATTCTCACGGAACTAAAATAGACATTTGGGCTTTTTGGGAGTTTTGGCGTACTGCCACTTCTCACCATTCATATAAGACTCCACAGTTGGAGAAATATATTTACTCAAACAAATACAAATCTTTAAATCTTGCTATGACAAATCGAAATAACGGATTTGTTTATAACAATAAAGAATTTGGTAAAGATATAAAATTGCAAATGTTATCTGAAATAGGAACACCTTCATCAGGTATTTGTATTTTATATCTTTTAAATACAATGAATCCTTCTATTGTTAATGTATATGGAATGGATTTTAAAAGAACAAAAACTTTTCATAAAGCATATAATGATGTTGATAATAATAGATTTGATCCATTTAATAATTTAAACTTTGAGTTTGAAGAAGAGTATGCAATGAAACAATTTTTTTCTCAAGAACGTTTTAATTTAAAAGGAGAAATATAATGGGAAGAATACGTGATAGAGGTCATGATGGTGGAAACATTTGGAGATGGCACACTATTGAAAAATACGTTCGTAAGAACGGTTGGACTAGAGGAGCCGAACTTGGAGTTTGGTTAGGTGAAACATTTAAGCATCTTGTTCGCACTTGTCATAATCTAACTTTATATGGTGTTGATTTATATGAAGCACAACCTGGTTATGATGGACCTGAGCAATGGACTCCAGGAGAAAATGGACATGCTTGGAATCATGAAGCATATTATTACGATCTAACAAATTTCTGTAAAGACTATTCAGATAGAGCTTTTATTATTAAAGATTATACAACTGAAGCCGCAAAGCAGATTGAAGACGAAAGTTTAGATTTTGTTTTTATCGATGCTGACCATTCTTATAATGGTGTTATGAGAGATGTTGAAGCATGGGCTCCAAAAGTTCGTAAAGGTGGTATGATTATTGGACATGATATTCATTTTCCAACCGTGAAACAAGCAGTAGAAGAGTTATACGGAGAAGGTAATTATACTGTAGAAGATGATTTTTTATGGTTAGTTGAAAAGCAATAAGGAAATTTAGTGAAAACAACAGTGATTAATTTCTATGGTGGTCCGTCATCTGGTAAAAGTACGGCTGCCGCAGGATTATTTTATAAAATGAAAATGTTAGGACATAATGTTGAACTTACTGATGAGTTTGCAAAAGAATGTGTTTGGGAAGGAAACATTCCAATGCTTCAAGATCAATTGTGGGTATTAGCTCATCAACATAGAAAAATATTAAGATTAGTAGGTAAGGTAGATTATATTATTACAGATAGTCCAGTACTATTAAGTCCATTATATAGAGAAAAATATTCTGGTCCATTATATAGTGATTTAATAGACAGAATTGCTTTAGAAATATATGACAAATATCATAACATTAATTTTATGCTTACCCGGCCAAAAAATTTCGAACAAAACGGTAGAGCTCAAGACGAGGAATTAAGTAGAGAAATAGATAAAGAAATTATAGATCAATTTAGAAGATTAGGAATTCACTATAATAGACTTACTGAATTTGATCCGGCCGGAGAAGCTTTATCTCATATCACTTCAACAGTAACACATTAAGGAAAAACAATGCACACGATAATTGATAAGATTTATCAAAAAGAATTAAAGCGCCAACAAACAACAATTGAGCTTATTGCATCTGAGAATTTCGCATCAGATGCTGTTATGAAATTATGTGGTTCTGAATTTACAAACAAATATGCCGAAGGTTATCCTGGTCGTAGATATTATAATGGCTGTGATCAAATGGATGAAATTGAATCATTAGCAATTCAAAAATTAATAGACATTTATGATTGTAAATTTGCAAACGTTCAACCACACAGTGGTGCTAATGCTAATCTTGCAATCTATAATGCATTCCTTAAACCAGGTGATAAAATTCTTGGAATGGATTTAGCAAGTGGCGGTCATTTAACTCATGGTGCTCCAGTTACAATTAGTGGTAAATTATATGATGCTTATTCTTATGGTGTTTCTGATGATGGTTGGTTAGATTATAATAAAATACGTGATATCGCATTAAAAGTAAAACCAAAACTTATTATTGCTGGTGCATCAGCTTATCCGCGACAAATTGATTGGTATCTTTTTAGAGATATTGCAGATGAAGTTGGTGCATATCTTATGGTTGATATGGCTCATTATTCTGGTTTAATTGCAGGTGGTGCTTATGTAAGTCCGATACCATGCGCAGATTTTGTAACATCAACAACGCATAAAACTCTTCGTGGGCCGCGAGGTGGAATTATATTATGGAATAATCCAGATTATACTAAAAAAATTAATAGTAGTATTTTTCCAGGCACTCAAGGTGGGCCATTAATGAATATGATCGCAGGTAAAGCACAAGCATTTCTTGAAGCTGATACAAAAGAATTCGATATATATTCTAATAAAGTTGTACAAAATGCTCAAGCCATGTGTGAAGTTTTTCATCATTCAAAAGATATATTAGTACAAACACATGGAACTGATTCACATATTATTTTGCTTGACTTAAGTAAATCAAAATATTCTGGAAGAGAAGCTGCGGATTTACTTGAAGAAAATGGTATTACTGTTAATAAAAATGGTATACCAAATGATCCACGACCTTTTATGGAAACAAGTGGTATTCGAATTGGTACAGCAGCAGAAACAACACGTGGAAAAACAAAAGAAGACTTTATAAAAATTGCGGAGAAGATTTTAGAGATACTTGACTGATGGAAACCTCTATTGAAAAAAAGTTAAGTCATATATGGATTGGACCAAAACCAGCTCCTCTTAAATGGATGTATACTTGGAGAGATAAACATCCTGATTGGGAATACAGTATATTTACTGATGCAATGTTAAAAGAAAGAAGATGGTATAACCAACATCTTATTGAACATTATTATAATGCAAGAGCTTGGTGTGGAGTGTCTGATTTAATAAGATATGAATTACTATATGAACAAGGTGGATTTATAGCAGAAGCTGATATGATTTGTTTAGAGAATACAGATGAGTTATGGCAATCTCCAGAAGACCATGCTTATACATGTTATGAAAATGAAAAAGGTCGACCAGATTTTGTTCAACCTATTTTTGCTTGTAATCCTGGAAATGAGTTTATTAAATTATTAATTGATACACTTCATACATTAAAACCACATCAATTGCATCCACAACCTTTTGTGTCTACAGGAAATAGTTTTCTTTCAAAATTTGTTCCAAGCTTTAAACATAAATTGACAATTTTTCCATCACATTATTTTATACCACAATTTTATATTAATGGTGCAAAAAGATATGATGGACCAGATAAAATTTACGCTGACCATAAGTGGGGTTCTACTGGAATGGGATATAATTGTGTAGATTATTCACAAGGAGTATAAATGTACTTATCACACAAATACAAATTTCTCTTTTTACGTACTCCGAAAACTGCATCAAGTAGTTTATCGGATTTTTTTATTCGCAATATCGATGATCCAGATGCTATCTATACAGAAGTTGAAGATAGTAAATTACCAGGAACATTAGATGAAAGTATCGTATCACGATACAGACCTTATGCTTTCTATCATTTTACTTTAAACCAATTAATTGCAGAAGGTGTTATAACAGAAGAACAAGCTCGTGAATATGATGTATTCGCATTATTAAGAGACCCAATAGATAGAGCAAAAAGCTTTTACTATTTTTATAAGAAATTTAGAACACCTGGAAGAGAAGCATCTTTAGAAGAATATAAATCGTGGACTACAAATGGTATATTTGATAATGATGCAAACTCTGCTATACGACAAACTGATTTATTAAAAATTGGTGAAGAACGAATAGGTCGTTTTTGGCTATACGAAAATTTAGAAGAAGAGTTATTTCAATTTTGCTATAATAATAAAATTTTAATTAACTATCCACTACCAAATCATAAAACAGACACAAGAAAAAATAGATCAAATGAAATAGAATTTGATATCGAAGCATTACAAGGAATTAATAATCACTTCAAAGAAGATTGTGAATTATATAATAAATTAAAAAATGGATAATAGTAATAATTACATGGAAACTGCAGTTGTATTAAAATGTCCTGAAGAAGGCCGTTATATTGTAGAATATAAAGGTGAATCTTGGGAGTTCGTAGATTTTTTACAAGCAAATGAAAAGATGCAATCATTAATACGACCGCCTCAAGGCGATCCTAAGTGAAAGCTTATATCTTAAAAATCAATACTCCTATCTCAACACAATATGCAAAAATATGTGCAGATAGTTGTGATAAAGTAGGTTTAAAAAGAGAATACGTTCAAGGTTATCAAAATATGACTGGACGTGCAGCTTGGTGTTTAACTGGTATTAAACAAAGTTTTTATGAACCTATAAGATATATAGCTAATCCTACACCTTCTCAAAAAGCAAATGCTTGTAGTGCAGGACATGGTAAAATATGGAAAATGATTGCAGAAGGTGATGATGATGTCGGTATTGTATTAGAACATGACGCTATCATATTGCATAAACCCAATATAGAAATACCTGATAATTGCATTGTTGTATTAGGATATAAATTAACAGACCCATCAAGATATGATCATCAAAGAGCAGGTCCACCTGAAGAATTAATAGATATTGATGGACACGAAGGTGCGCATGCATATATGATGACAAAGAAAACTGCACAGTTTTTAGTAAATGAAATAGAACAAAGAGGCATTTTAGGTGCAGTAGATAATGCATATTTTATTCGAGGACAACGACAAACAGCATTACCACTAAAAATTATGTCACCAACACCAGCTCTTGGTTGGTTAAGAGAATCAACAATCTGGTCACAAAGTGCTAATGTTAACTATGAATTTATATCCAGTTTTTCAAAATATTATAAATAAACCAGAGTAGATTTAAATTTTAATTAGGATTTAATAAATGAGTCAAACATTTCAAGAATTCTTGGATAGTGTATCGTCACTTCAGCTTGACGAGAAAACAACTGTGGCCGATCGAATCAGAGACTTAAGATCAAGATCAAAAGATGATGAAGAACCTGTTGATGGCGAAAAACCAGCTGACAGTGAAGTTGATACAGACCAAGAACAACCAAATCCAGAACAAAGGGATAGAGTAAATCCCGATGACCCGTTTGCTGCCGAAAAAACACAAGACATGATGGATGATCTTGAAACAGCATTGGGTGATATTGCCTTAAAACTTAAAGCCGCAGAAAATATTAAAACAAATCCTGCATTAAGAAAAATCGGCAAGAAAAAATTAAATCCAAAGAATTATGTCAATATTAAACCTGTTGTAACCGAAGCACCACGCGGCGGTACAGCAGTTATCAGTTTTGGTCGTATGAATCCTGTGACAGTTGGTCATGAAAAATTGGTCAATAAAGTAATTTCTACTGCTTTGTCAATGGGTGGAACTCCGCTAATCTACTTATCTCACTCCACAGATCCTAAGAAGAATCCACTCTCATACGACCAAAAACTTTTATTCGCAAAACGCGCATTCGGAACCAAGTTGATTGTTAAATCAAGAGCACGCACCATTATAGAGGTTGCTAAAGAATTACAACGTCAATATAAAGAACTTGTGCTCATTGTCGGTTCAGATCGTGTTAGTGAATTTGAGACACTACTTACCAAATATAACGGTAAGGATTTTACCTTTGATAAGGTATCTGTAATATCAGCAGGTGATAGAGATCCTGATGCTGATGACGTATCAGGAATGTCTGCTTCTAAAATGAGAAAAGCAGCTGCTGATGAAGACTTTGATTCTTTTAAGAAAGGACTTCCAAGAAAATTACAAAGTCAAGCTAAAGTTGTATATGACTCAGTAAGAGTTGGTATGGGACTTCAAGAAACAATGGAATTAGAATTCGAAGATTTTGATAACGAATTCTTAGATGAAATCTTTATGGATGAAGATTTAACTGAAGAGTTATTAGGCGAAGCACTTACACGTCAACAAAGACTCAAGCGCAAAATGTTAATGAAGCGTATGAGAAGTAAAATTCGTATGGGTAGAAGACGTGCAATGAAAAGGGTTGCAACCGTTGAAGTAATCAAAAAACGTGCTCGTCGTTTAGTATATCGTATGTTGAAAAAGAGATTTGCAAAAGCAAATAGATATGCTGATATGCCATATAGTGCAAGACAACGCATTGATGATCGTGTAGCAAGAATTCCTAAAAATAGAATTGAAATTCTTATGAGACGATTTATGCCTAAAGTAAAAGCGGCTGAAAGAGCAAGACTCGCTTCTAAAATCGCTTCAAAGAAACCAAAGAATCCTACGGTTCAAAAGAAAAAACCAGTAATTAAAAAAGTTGATACATCTAAAGCTAAAAAAGAATCTTTAGATCAATTAGTTACTAATTACTTAAAAGAAAAAGTAGTTAATGGTAAATTAGATCCGTTATCACCAATGGGTAAACAAAAACTTACTGGTCGAGAAGTTGCTCAGTATTATAGAGACAACCCTGCTGCAAAAAGAGCAGCACGAGATGAGAAGACAAAATTAGCAATTGAATTAGCTCTTGACTTAGCAGGTAATATGAATTACGCTATTAAAGAAATTGAAAAGATTAAAAAAGGATTATCTAGACATCCAGAAGTTAAAAAAGCTTTAAGATTTACAAACGAAAATACAGAGAGTACATACAAAGAATATACTCTTGAACAAAGACTTTCAGAAGGTTCATCATATCATACTGGACTAGCAAAGTCAACTGCTGATAAACGTAAAGCACAATTCAATAAACAAGCAAAAATGGCTGATGATAATCCAGATGCATATAAACCAGCACCTGGTGATGCAACTGCAGAAACAAAACCAAGTAAACATACTTCTAAATTTAAGAAAATGTTTGGTGAAACTAATTATGAACGAGCAGGTTTGAAAAAACCACACATGCTATTAGCACGCAATGGTTCAGTAGTTGTTGATAAACGGTTTAAAATTAATAAAAAAGGTTATGAAATAGAAGCAGAGCGAGAAGCAAAGCTTAAAGAATTATTAAGATTAGGGGAAGATCTTGAATTTGTATTCGAAAGTAATCCAGAAAAATCTCTTAGAAACAAAGCAGAAAAAACTGGAATCCCTTATGGTATTCTTAAAAAAGTATTTGACCGTGGAGTCGCTGCTTGGAAATCAGGTCATCGACCAGGAACAACTCCTACTCAATGGGGATTGGCAAGAGTTAATAGTTTTGCAACTGGTGGAAAAACACAAAAAACAACCGATGCTGACTTGTGGAAACAACATAAGGGCAATTAAAAAGACAGGGATAACAAATAATGAAAACTGTAAAAGGATCAATAAGAGAAGCATTAGCACAGATTGCTACTTATAATAAACAACCTATTGCTGAACAAGACCTCGAAAAAGAATTAAATCAACATACTGAAGGCTCATTCTATGGCCGAGACGACTTAGTCAAGAAATGGTCTACACCTAAAAAGGATAGACACCTGTATATTAAGTTAGCTAAAGACGATGCAAGTGGACATCATCGTGCTTCAATGAAGCGTAAAGGTAATGAGAAGAAGATTGCTGACCTTAAGAGGCAAGGATATAAAGAAGTACCATTTGAATCAAAAGAAGAATTACAACAATGTATCGATGAAAGAGAAACAGATAAATACGGCAATCCAAAACTAAGTGATGCCGATAAAGATAAGATTGGTAAACTCAGACAAAAAATTAAAGATCACGAAATTTTAGCTAATAGACTAAGAGACGAAATTAGTCAAATTAAAAAGAACGCAGGGATTGATAACTAATGAAAAAATTAACAGACTTAATTAACGAAAGTGGAGCAGGTTTCTGGGGAACTACTTCAGCAAAAGATAAGCTTGCCTCAGATACTCCCGGCCAAGGTGTTAAGAAGAAAAAATTAACAGACATAGCTATAGAAAATTTTAATATGAATTTAGTAGAAATGACTGTATCATTTAAGTTTGAAACTCTTCAAGACGCAGCAAAAGCAGAAAGACGTGCAATGGCTATGGGTTTAGAAACAAGTTCAGAAAAAATGAAAGGTCAAAAAGTTTGGTTGTTACATTTAACTGGTAAGTATACAGATATTACGAAATGGCTTAAGAGAACTCAACCTGAAAAACCAGTAGAAGAAGAATTAAAACCAACAAGTAAAACAAAAACGATTAGTCCTCGTGATTATAAAATTAAAGGTCATACCGTGCGCGTAAAACCACAAAGTGGTAAGTTTCATTTAAGTATTGACGGAAAAGAAATTGGCGTATATAGTTCAGAAAAAAGTGCAATGCAAACTGCATCAAAACATATTTACGTAGGTTTAAAAGAAGAAAGAGATGATTTTGATAGTCCTATTACTTCAAAAGATATTAAAATGGCAATCGGTATTGCTAATGACCCAAGATATAAGCAGGGTAATTATAGTGCAGCTTATCAAAAAATCTCAAGATTGAAAAAAGATTTACAAAAACATCCTCGAGTTAGAGACGCTTTAAGACAAGCGAATGAAAACTTCGATTTCGACATATTAGACGAAGGCGCAGTTGCTGTTTCTACTGTAGAAAAAGAAATTAGAAGCAATGGTGGAAAAATCATAAGACCAGAAACTAACGATAAGAAAATCACATTTACATATAATGGTGGTAAGAGAACTGTTCCTGTAGATAGAGGGTTTGTTCAAGATCACTATTATATGCAATTACAAAAAATGTTTGAAGAAGTTGAAATTGAAGAAGCAACCTTAGCTGCTCGTAATGGTCAAGTTCTTGATCATATGCTCGGTTTACTTAAGACTAAGCTTATGAAAGATATGGAAAACGGCAATTTATCAGACGCTGAAGTGGTGGCTAAACTTGTTAAGAGACGTATTGAAAATGATACCAAACGTAAAGGTCACGCTAGATTAAAAAACGAAGATAGTCAGTGGGGCGTAGAAAATAGATTTATGAGATACGATAGTGAAAAATTAAAAGATATGCGTAAAAAGAAATTAAATTCTATTACAGCTTTAAAAGGACAGCATAGTACTATGACAGCTTTAGGAGGTAAGAATCCTAGAGGTGAAGAAATAAGAGAACTAGAAAAAGATATTAAAATGATCGATGCTGCGCTACAATCAAAATGAAAACCTTTAGAGAATTTTTAGAAGAAAAGTTAAAAGTCTCTGATGGACTCGGAGCTTGGATTGATGATTTTATGAAATCAGATGCTCCACAATTCAAAGATGCTGACAAAGAAAAACGTCGAGATATGGCAATAGCAGCCTTTACTGCTGCAGGTGGTAAACTTGACGAAGGATCTGAATCGTGGGAAGATGGATATAAGCGTAGAGTTGTAAAAACGACCAAACCAGAACATAAAGAAAAAGGTTATAATTGGAGAATTAAAGGTAAAGATAAAGCACATCTTACTATTAAACTCTATAAGAATAAACCTTCACAAGAAGAATTTAACAAACAAATGAAACGTGTCGCTGGACACGAGTTCGGAGGATAGAAATAGAAATGAAACGTTTTAAAAGTTTTAACGAAGCACAAGTTGATGATATTTCTGTTGGTGTTAAAAAGAAATTACCTGCAGGAGTTCAAGGTGATCCAAACTTAAAGGGATTTGCATATAACGAAAAAGTAAAGTTTAAGTTTAAAGGTAAAAATCCTTTTAAAATAAACTTAGAAGAAGTTGAATTAGAAGAAGGTCGTGGTGATGTTCTCAAATCTTTACAATCTCTTGTTAAGCGCGGTGGATATGATAAAGAAGATTTTCAAAAAGCATATGACCTTTATAGATCAGCAAAATACAAAGATCTTAGAAAGCATATCTATGGTTTAGATACAGATCCTAGTGAAACATTAGCAGCAATTATTGCACAAGGTGATGTTAAAGCGTTTACGAGTATGTATCCAAGAGCAAAAGCCGGTGATTACTTAAGAAGCATTGTTATTCAACATGGTGAAAGTGTTGAAAACACATTTGATTCTATCGTTGAAGATATGATGGTTGAAATTGAATTAGATGAAGCACTATCTCCTAAAGAGAAAGAAAAGCGTCTACTCATGATTAAGAAAGCTGTTGAAAAACTCAATAAAGCAAATATTGATAAGATTAAAAAACAAGCCATGAGAGACATGAAAGCATCTGGTATGTTTGACGATGTTATCGACGAAAATATTAAGGGCGGTGTTGATTCTTACATGGCTTTACAAAAGGCAAAAGAAAAAGCTAAAAAGATGGGTAAAGTTTGGAATCAAATGGGTCAGAACGAAAAAGATAGATTTATTGATAAAGAAATGAAAGATGCTGGTTACGAGAAAAAACCTGGCAATCAAATGTATACAAAAATACCAACTGATAAAGAAAAAGAATTTGCCGCTAAAGTAAGAGATGCTGATAAATCAGTAAATAAGATGTCCGATGATGACAAGGTAGCTTATTATAGTAAAAACACAAGTCTTTCTACAGCTGGTAAAGATATTTCTGCTCAAGGTAAGATTAAGATTGAAATAGCAAGACTAGAAAAACAAATGGATTCGATAGAGAAGCTCGCTCAAGAAGCCGATCGAAAAGCTGCTGCAGCTGAAGAAAAAGGTGACGATACAGCATTCGAAAAATTTCAAGATGAAGGAGAATATCATCTTGAAAGAGCTATGAAAATACAAAGTAAAATAGACGATTTAAAAGACGAATTAAAGAACAAATAAGACGATGAAAGGATTTCGCGAGTTTATCAACGAATCAAACTTTGGCTTATATGAAGGAGTTACAGTTCCTTTAGAACAACCAATGATTGAATTTGAAGAAGAACAAGAGCCAGAATTAAATAAACCAAAACGTAGTTCTGGTAAAAAGAAATACGTTGTTTATGTAAGAGATCCTCAAACAGGTAATGTTAAAAAGATTAATTTTGGTGATGAAAAAGGCGGATTAACTGCAAAGATTAATGATAGAGATGCCGCACGGTCTTTTGCAGCTCGTCATAATTGTGATACAAAAACAGATAAAATGAGTGCAGGTTATTGGGCATGTCGTTTACCAAGATATGCTAAATCACTTGGACTTAAAGGTGGCGGCAGTTACTGGTGGTAATTATGAAAAATATTTTAATAGGATTATTTGCAGTATTAGCAGTAGGATGTTCATCTATTGGTAAATTTGTACCAAGTGAATTTGATAATGTTGAATATGGCAAATTAGTAGAGCTCAATGTAATATCATTATCTCATGGTTCAACAGAAGAGTGGTGTAAAAGTTCAATGATTAGCCAAATGAATTATAGAGCTGAATATTTACACACTTATGCAAAGCATAGATTAAACGATAATATTGTAGAAATATATAAAGGTATACACGATCTTACACTAGAATTAAAAGAAAAAGAAAATCCTAGTGAAGCATATTGCAAAATTAAAAGAACTAATATACACAACGTGACTAATAACGTATTAAGTGTTTTTGGAGATAGGAAATGAGCTTAGATAATTGGCAAGCACAAACAGAACAAAAAGTAATAGAATATAAAAGTCTATTAGAAGATGGCGATTTAACTCAAGCAGAATACGAAGAATTAGTACAAGACTTGCTTGATATATCAAAAATTGAAGCTGATCTTGAATTAGAAGAAAATAAAATTTTGGCTGGAAAAATAATTGATGGAATTAAGCTTTTAGCAGGCTTAATTAAGTAAAGTAAATATGAATCCTTATCTTGACGTTAATGATCGTCGAGTATTTTTTGCTAATAGACCAAACGAAGAATTTGTTTGGCATAGAGACGATGAAACAAGAGAAATAGAAATTCTCGAAGGTGATGGTTGGCAATTTCAATGGGAAGGTGCTTTACCTTGGCTTTTGAAACCAGGTATGAAATTTACTATAAAAGAAAATGAATACCACAGAATCATTAAAGGAGTTAATGATTTAATAATTAAAATAACTCCAAAAGATAAATAGTTTAAATTAATAAATTTTATAAGGGAGACTGAAATGTCATTTAAAGAAAAAATTGATATGGTAATGGAGGCGGCAATTCGCAAACCATTAGTTGAAGCTAATTTAAAAGTTAGCCACTTCACTGGTAAAATCGCAGATAAGAAAGGTTTTACTATGAAAAAGATTGGGAGTTCTAATCCTGGCGCTGTGGTAATGTTACAAGGTGATGAAAAAGCTATTGTTGCTTATGCTAAAAAATATTTAGGTGCAGACGATGATGCTGAAACAGTTAGTGATGTTCAAGATGATGTATATCATCCTCAAGCAGGTATTATATTATACAAAGACCAAAAGGATGAAGCTAAGAAAATGGACCCAGTCGGTCAAGCTGATGCAGATATCGACAATGATGGTGATGTAGATGATTCAGATGAGTATCTTAAAAAAAGAAGAGCTGCAATTAGTAAAGCAATGAAAAAAGAAGGCTATGAAAGTGTTGATGATACAGTCATTGCTAAAGAAATGAAAAAGCTTCATGCAAGTAATTGTTCAAAGGATGAAATGTATAAGCAACTTAATGCACAATACGGATGTTCTAAAGAAAAATTTGAACAGCTTTATGCATCTAATTGTATGGGCGAATCACTCACTGCAGAGAGACTTAAGACTAGAGCTCTTAGCAAAAGCTTTAAATAAAATTAATATATAATTAATTAGTAAAAAATATGGGAGATATTATGAAAAAACTAATTGAATGGCTAAAATCTTTTTTTGGTGTTAAAACCGAAGAAGTAAAACCTACTCCAAAAAAGAGAGTAGTAAAAAAGGCTGCTAAAGCCGATGGAAAAGTTACATGCGATTTCGGCAAGTTAACAAAAGCACAATTGCTTAAAGAAGCAAAACACAGAGGTGTTAAAGTTAAATCAGGTGCTTTAAAGGCTGAAATTCTAGAACAATTAAATCAATTGAAATAATTTTTGTTATAATTTAACGTTAAATTAAACAGGAGAAATAACATGGCACTATGGGGAAAAACAGACGCTCCAGCTAGCGTACCTAAGTGGCTCGAGGACGATGCTAATAACACTAATAAGTCCAATGATAAAGACAACGCAGTATTCGTTGACTTAACAGAGGCAGGTGTTGCATCTAACAGAGCTAAAGGTCTCACTGGTCCAGGTTGGTGGTTATACCACACTTCAAATGGAAGACACTTTGCAGAATGCTTGGTACCTATGAAGGTATCACAATCAGATGCAGGTGACTTGGGTGTTACTGGTAACACAGCAGTTGAAGATACAATCGTAGCCGACAGTTAATAATAATTAACAACATAAACCTTTTTTCATTATGAAGTTAACAGAATCAACCTTTCTGCTATATGCAATGAAGCATTACGACAACCCTCAGTGTACTGAGATGTCAGAATTTGAAGAAGATATGAAGAGGTTTCAATACCTCAGAAAATTATTCGGAAGATATAGATCAGACGGTGAACTTAAAGAAAGGTTGATATTAAACCATCTCATTGTATTATACAATGTGTTTGGTCCAATTGGAACTAATATGTTGTTTATGCGGTTACACGAGTTTCATGAATATTTAAAGCCTTTTGTGGAATATTTAAATTTCATGCCTCAAGTAATCATATATGACGACATTAGTATTAATTCTGATAGTATAATTTCAGATGAATTAATTACACAAAGGTTAAAGGAAATCTAATGGTAGTAGATTTATTTTTAGTTTTCAGTTTTATTAAAAGGCTTGTAAAGCCGTTTAAAAACTGGCCAGCTTATAAATTAGGAATCATAGACGGAAAAGGTAATATCCTTATTCGTCGTAGAGATTTTACTAAGGCTGAGCAGCGCAAAGCTTTTGGTATATTTGACCAACTAATTTTAAATCTTAAAAAGCTATTAGCTAAATTACCAGGTGGTTCTACTAGACTTGCTACTTATGCTGCAGCTCTATGGTTAATTAAAGAATCAGAAAATTATAGAAATCAAAATGGTGTCTTATTAGAAGACGTTGATTTATCTGAAGATTTTCATAATTCTTTCTTAGACCGCTTCGTTGAAGAGTATGGAGATATACTCGCAAATGAAGAAATTAAATTAGAAGAAGCTAAAAAGAAAGTTTCTCCTAAAGATAGAAAAGAACTCAGTAAATTGCTTATCGATTATAAAGTTCAAGGTAAGACAGGCACTGAAATACGAACAGCTGTAGAAGATTGGCTTAGACAAAAAGGTTATATGGACGAAGAACCAACTGTTAATGTTGGTGGTGGTGCTATTGCAGGATTAGGAGTTGGAGCACAAGGTGAACCTGGCGTATCTAAGAAATCTCAAGGTAAATATAAAAAGAAAAATTTTATTGACTTTATGTCAAGATAGAGGTAAAACAATGCAACAACAGAATAAAGACAATGTATTTGAACAATTAAAAATCGATGAGGGAGTAGTAAATGAAATCTATCTCGACCATCTCGGCTTACCTACCTTTGGAGTCGGTCACCTTATCCTCGAAAGTGATGAGGAATTCGGAAAACCAGTTGGTACAAGTGTTGACGAAGAAAGAGTCAGGACGTGTTTCGACAGAGATCTTGAAACTGCCATCGGAGAATGTCACGCTCTATACGGAGAAGGGGAATTTGGAGATTTCCCAGGAGAGGTCCAAGAGATCGTGGTTAATATGATGTTCAACATGGGTCGTACTCGTTTGAGTGGATTTAAAAAGTTTAATGCTGCTGTATTAGAAGGTGATTGGAAAACTGCTGCAGTTGAAGGTAGAGATTCTAAATGGTATCGTCAAGTGACAAACAGAGCAGAGCGCCTGATGTCACGAATGGAAGAAGTTTAATAAATAAAAAAGATAATCTGTTAAAGGAATTAAAGTGTCATTGCATAAAATAATTCAACACGCGATTGATAACGATCCGTTAAAAATGAAAGAAGCATTCGATGAAGAAATGACTTCGCGTTTACGTGTTGCATTAGAAAATGCATATAATAGTATTAATGAAGCAGAAGTCGAAGATGATGAAGAACCAGTAGATGATATGGAAGAGCCATTGGACATGGAACCAGAAATGGAAATGAGACAAGTGGCAATTCAAGTATCTGGTGCTAAAGATCTTAAAAAGATATTAGAAGCTTCAAATGAAAAAGGTAAAGTATCTTTAAGTGAAATGTTAGGTTTTGATTCTGGCGATGAAGACCCTGAATATAAAGGTACAGATGCTGTTGTATATCCATCTTCACTTATAGATGAGGAAGGCTTAGAAGAAATTCAACAAAAATGTCAGTACCAAACTAAATTATCAGAATTCACCGCAAAACGTATTGCGATACATTTAAAAACTGGTGGAAAAGTCTCTAACTGGAATCCAGATCAAGACAACGATAAAGAGATTGGGTTTGACGAATTATATTATAACGCTTTATTAACAAATACAGTTGAACCTAATGAATCAGGTTTTATATACAGAGCTAAGTTAATTTAAATAGGAGAAATAGAAATGTCTATTGAAAAAATAATTGCCGAAGCAATTGATAATAATCCTCTTAAAATGAAAGAGGCTTTTGAAGAAGAGATGAATGCTAGAATTCGTGCCTCTTTAGAAGAAAAATATAATGAAATGGCTGAAGGTAAAGTCAAAGAAGAAGACGAAGACGAAGACGAAGAAGATGAGTCTGATGAAGACGAATCTGATGAGGAAGAAGTCGAGTCTGACGACGAAGACGAAGACGAAGACGAGAAAGAAGAGTCTAAATCTAAAAAATAACACTGCATTCTTATGCAAAGGAATAATCAGTGTTTAATCAGATATTTTTAACGTTGATTCTCGTGCTTGGTGGCGCGAGTTATTGGCTATGGAATGAAAATCAGACATTAAAAGAAAATAATGTCAAATTAGAATATGCGATTGAAGAGCAAGCTGCTGCATTCAACGCAATGAAAGAATCGTATGAGAAACAAGGTGAAGCATTAAATAACCTTTCTCGTGCGAACGCTGCTATTGAAGCAGAAAAAGATCGTTATCTAGATATTTTCAGAAGACACAATCTCGATAGGCTCGCTCTTATGAGGCCGGGCCTTATTGAGACGCGTATTAATAATGGTACTAAAGCAGCATTTGAGGAGATTGAGAATGATACTAAAGCTATTAGCGAGCTCTCTAGCACTTCTTCTGATTAGTGGATGTTCAATTCTTGGTTTAGGTACCAAAGAAGTTGAAATTGTAACTAAGCCAGTTCGTATAGAAATCATCCAACCTACATTACCAAGACCTATAAATTTAGAAGAACCTAAATGGTATGTAGTATCTGAAGCAGTTATAGCAAACCCATGTAAACAAATTCCAAGACTTGATGATCAGGGCAATCCTGTATTAAATGATGATGGAACTCCGCAAACAACACGACCTAAAACGTGTGCATTAGAAGATAGAGATAATCCAGAGTGGCCAGAAGGATATACCTATTTAGATAGATTCATGGAAGATATCAAAGCCGCTAATGGTGGAGACGTCCTCTTTGTAGCCACTACAATTAAAGATTATGAGTTAATGTCAGCCAACATTCAAGAGCTCCGTAGGTACATCAGAGAGCTCGGAGAGGTGGTTGTGTACTATAGGAACGTTACAATTAATGACGAACCTGGTGCTGGTTTAGCTATAGAAAAAGATTAAAAAAACTTATAATATAATTCTTAATAGAAGCCCATTTTCAAATAAATACAATTGTCAACATAATGCACTAAGTGATAATTTTTTTAGCTTGGAGGCACGATGTCAGACGACACCGTTTCACATATCAAAACAGACATAGCTCTTATAAAAAACGACCTCAAACAAATTGAAAGATTTTTTGATAAGGTTGATTCTGTTGTAGATGAAATCACTGCTTTATCGAAAGGCATGGCTGTACAACAGCAAATTATTGAGAGGTTTGATCAGAAACTCGATTACTTAGAAGAAAAAATCGACACTCAGTCACGCATCAATGTTGAGACTAAATTTGCTTTAAAAGAAGAACTTGACGATCACAAGCAGAACTTTAGAAGGGATATGCTTAAAGCTATGGAAGACGCAAGAAATAAACACTCCGAAGTCAACGAGCGTAGCCGTGAATGGCATGAAGATAGACACAAAGAAACAATACGACTTATTGAAAATATTGCAAAAGATTTACAAGATAAGATTGATAACCAAGAAGTTCGTATAAGAGGAATTGAAAACCTTAAATGGTGGTTGATTGGTGCAATCGCAGTAGCCACATTTGTAGTGCAATTCTTAGATATCTCATTATTTCATAAATAACAGTTGACATTTCACATAAACTAGTATATAATAACAATATGATTAGGTTCCAAGAATATCTAGAAGAAAAAAAAGGTTCAAAAGGATTGACAATTTTTGATATTGATGATACAATGTTTATATCAAAAGCTAGTGTATTAGTACGTGATACTAAAACAAATAAGATTGTAAAATCTCTTACCCCTAAAACTTTTAATAGTTATAAATTAAAAAAGGGTGAAGAGTATGATTATTCAGAATTTAAATCATCTAAATTGTTTTTTCAAACAGCAACACCCATTGGTAAAATTATAGCCAAAGCTAAAGCAATAATAAAGAATGCAGTAAAATCTGGTAGTAAAGTTATTATTGTAACAGCTCGTTCTGATATGGACGATAGAGATCTTTTTCTTAAAACGTTTCAATCGCATGGTATAGACATTAAAAATGTTCATATCCATAGAGCTGGTAATCTTGGTAGTGGTTCTTCAGCTGAAAACAAAAAAGTCATATTCCGTAATTTTTTAAAGACTGGTGAATATGGTAGAATAAGACTATTTGATGATCATCTTGAAAATTTAAAAGCTCTCCTCGACCTTAAAAAAGACTTTCCAGAAGTCGATTTCTTTGCTTATAAGGTTGATCCAAAATCTGGTCGTACACAAACCGTTAAATAATAGTTGACATCTATACCAACCTATGGTATAATATCTCAACTATACTACAGATAGATTTATATTATGATTGATTTTACTGACATACAGTATGCGCAGACACTCGGTGGACGCTTAGACCAGTTTCGTATTAGGTCTACTAATCCATATAAAATTAACTTCAGATGCCCTCTCTGTGGTGACTCACAAAAGTCACGAACAAAAGCAAGGGGTTGGCTGCTTGAGAAAGAAAACAATTTGTTCTACTATTGTCACAATTGTGGAGCAAGTCAATCCTTTTCCTACTTTCTTAAGACGGTTGACCCTCTTGCATTTAAAGACTATGTTTCTGAAAAATTTATCAATAAATACAAAACTAAAGACAAGCCTATACTTGAAGGAATCAAATTTGAAGCGCCTCAGTTTACTAACAATAGTACACTAAAAAAGATTAAAAAAATCTCACAATTGGCTTGGAATCATCCCGTAAAAACATATATAGATAAGAGGAAGATTCCTTCGAATCATCATTATCGTCTTTACTATGCGCCAAAATTTAAGGCATGGATTAATGGTATAATACCAGATAAATTCTCGAATATAGACAAAGATGAACCTCGATTAGTGATACCTTTTCTTGATGAGAATAAAAAAATATTCGGAGTGTCGGCCAGAGGATTTGATCCCGCGGGCATAAGGTACATTACTATCATGTTTGATGATCGACCTAAAATCTTTGGATTAGATAAGGTTGACTTCAAACGACCATATTATGTTGTGGAAGGTGCTTTAGATAGCATGTTCCTCAAAAATTCTGTTGCAATGGCAGGAGCGGAAGGAAATACATCAGCGCTCAAACATGCAAATGAAAATGCGATATTCGTTTTCGATGCGGAACCTCGAAATAAAGAGATTCATAAACGTATGGAAAAAATTATAGAACAGGGCTATAAAATTTGTATATGGCCTAAAGATGTTCCAGGTAAGGACATCAATGAAATGTTTCTTAATGGTCTTAATAACGTTGAAACAATTATTAGTCAAAACGTTTATAAAGGTCTAGAAGCAAAACTGAAATTCACTGAATGGAGAAAATTATAATGCATGCTAAGCTGATTAGCTATTCACAACCTTCTGAAGAAATCTTAAAGGAAGGTTTATCTAATGTACAAGACCTTATTGCATTTGCAGCAAGAGTCTCAAATCCTTCTAATCAATTTAACACTGAAACCAGTGAAAAACTTCTTAACTATCTTTCTAAACATAAACATTGGTCTCCATTTGAAATGGCAAGTGCATGTATAGAAGTTGAAACTACAAGAGATATCGCAAGACAGTTTTTACGTCATAGATCATTTTCATTTCAAGAGTTTAGTCAAAGATATGCAAATCCTGTAGAAGATTTAGAATTCGTTACAAGAGATGCAAGACTACAAGATCAGACTAACAGACAAAATAGTATAGATATAGATTCCAGTAATGAAAATCATAGACGAATTAATGAAAATTTTAGAATGAAGCAAATGGAATTTATAAGAAAATCAAAAGAATTATATAATTGGGCAATTGATCAAGGTATCGCTAAAGAACAAGCGCGGGCAGTTCTTCCTGAAGGACTTACCGTATCAAGATTATATGTTAATGGAACACTTCGATCATGGATTCATTTCATTGAATTACGAAGTGGAAATGGAACTCAAAAAGAACACATGGAACTAGCCAGAGAAATCGCATGCGTTATTGCTAAGATTTTTCCTATGGTTGGAAACTACGTACAAGTACACTAGGAGAATTAAATGCAGCATTTAGGCATAGAAATCGACAGTAAAAGAGATAAAATATTGTCAGAGCAGTCTTTTAAATTATTGAAAGACTATTATTGTAGAGAAGACGAAAAGTCACCTCAACACGCTTTTGCTCGAGCGGCTGTTGCTTTTTGTGGTAATAATTTAAATTTAGCACAACGAATCTATGATTATGTTTCTAAAGGCTGGTTTATGTATGCTTCTCCTGTCCTCTCGAATGCCCCAATTAAAGGAGAAGAGGTAAAGGCATTACCTATTAGTTGTTTCCTTACCTATGTTCCAGACACACTAGAAGGTCTTATAGATCATACTGCTGAACTACGCTGGTTATCAGTGAAAGGTGGTGGTGTTGGTGGACATTGGAACGATATTCGTGCCGTTTCAAAGAAAGCTCCAGGACCTATGCCTTTTTTACATACAGTTGATGCTGATATGGTTGCATATCGTCAAGGTCGTACAAGAAAAGGTTCATACGCGGCATATATGGATGTCGATCATCCTGATATAGTAGAATTTGTAAATATGCGTATTCCTACAGGTGATGTTAATCGTAAATGCCTTAATTTGCATCACGCTGTTAATATTACAGATAAGTTTATGGAAGCTGTTGAAAAAGGCGAGGATTGGAATTTATTAGATCCTAACGATAAATCAGTACGTGATACAATGAAAGCTCGCAAACTATGGGAACATATTCTTGAAACAAGATATAGAACAGGTGAACCATATCTTAATTTTATTGATACTGCAAATCGTGCTTTACCTCAAACACAAAAAGATTTAGGTTTTACAATTAAAGGATCTAATTTATGTAATGAAATCCATCTCGTAACTAATGAAGAAAGAACTGCTGTGTGTTGTTTATCTTCAGTTAATTTAGAAATGTATGATGAGTGGAAAGATACAAATATGGTTAAAGACCTTATTGTATTTTTAGATAATGTATTACAGTTCTTTATTGATCATGCGGGTGATGAAATTTCAAAAGCGCGTTATAGTGCGCAACAAGAAAGATCATTAGGTTTAGGTGCGATGGGATTACATTCATTTTTCCAAAAACATAATATTCCTTTTGAAAGTCAAGAAGCCGTAGCAGTTAATGATGAAATTTTTGAATACATTAAGCAACGTGCAGTCGAAGCAACAATGACTATGGGCAAACAACGCGGTGAAGCTCCTGATATGAAAGGTACAGGAAGACGTAATGCTCATATGTTAGCAATTGCTCCAAATGCAAATAGTTCTATGATTGTAAATACAAGCCCAAGTATTGAACCTTGGAAAGCAAATGCATTTACTTCAAGAACAAGAGTAGGATCTCATCTAAATAAAAATCCATATCTTGAAAAAGTATTAGAAGAATTAGGCAAAAATACTGATGATGTATGGAGTTCCATTATTACAAATGGAGGAAGTGTTCAACACCTTGATTTTCTAGATGATCATCTTAAATCTGTATTTAAGACAGCAATTGAATTAGATCAACATGTATTGATTAAGTTAGCAGGAGATCGTCAAAGATATCTATGCCAAGGTCAATCATTAAATATTTTCTTCCCTGCAGGTGCAGATAAAAAATATCTCCATTCAGTACATTATCAAGCATGGAAGCAAGGTTGTAAAGGATTATATTATTTAAGAACAGAGACATCTAATAGAGCAGAAAACGTGGCTGAGAAAATCAAGCGCGAAAAGTTAGATGATATTATTAACCCAAACGCAATTAATTTCAGCAACGGTACGGAGGAACAGCAGGATGATTGCATCAACTGCCAAGGATAAGAAAATGGAAGTTTTAATTTATACTAAATCAAATTGCCCTTTCTGCGAAAAGGCAAAGGCTTGGTTTACACAACATGGATTTGGTTATACACAAATCGTTTTAGATGATGAAGAACAAAGATTAGCTTTTTATCAAAAGCATAGTAATGGTAAAGCAATAAGATCTGTACCACAGATTTGGATTGATGATAAACATATTGGAACATATAACGATTTAATGGCAATTGCCGATACTCTTGTAAAGAAACAAGGTGGCCTTATGGAATTTAGTGAAACATATAAACCATTTCACTATCCTTGGGCTGTCGATATTACAACAAGACATGAAAAAGCACATTGGATTGAAGATGAATTAG
>Ga0255772_10000562_pt1 | contig 36818 bp, 50 predicted proteins | sample 071ome_34_FD_179970 | JGI IMG/M metagenome (GOLD analysis project Ga0255772, IMG submission 179970) | Coastal salt marsh microbial communities from the Groves Creek Marsh, Skidaway Island, Georgia - 071411BT metaG (version 2) | ecosystem: Environmental > Aquatic > Marine > Intertidal zone >...
TATTGTGGCAATACCCAAAGGCAACAAGTATCTGATAGTGGACGGACACCACAGATATTTCGCAAGTATGAAAATGGGTGCCACAATGATCAATGCTGTTATAGCAGATCCAGAAGATGTTAAGTATACTGATGAAGCACCTGCTGACGAAAGTGTTCAAAAGGGTCTAATAAATTTAGAAAACTTTAAAGACGGCAAAGTGAAAGGCAAGAGTAGACCAGGCCGAGTAAAGAAGGCTGGAGCCAGTTGCAAAGGCTCAGTGAGTAGTCTCCGTGCAAAAGCAAAAAAGTACAGTGGTGAGAAAGGAAAAATGTATCACTGGTGTGCCAACATGAAAGGCGGCAAAAAGAAATAGATAAATACAATTATGAAGATTACTGATATAGTACAAAACGATATTATTAGCGAAATGACCAGTGCTGGTGCTGTGGCAACAGTAGCACAACCCATGGGCAAAATGATCAAACGCAAAAATACATCTGTGTTTCCTAAAAAGAAAAAAAACGAAGATGCTACAGGTAAACAAGAGGACGAGTTCCACAAGAAGTTAGACAAATTGGTTCATAAAACATTTGGTCACAGCTCAGACGAAAAGAAAAAGAAAAAGAAAACAGAAGGCAAAAGCCCTCACAAGAAAGGCACCAAGAAATATAAAAAGCATATGGCTGCTATGCATGCAGGTGGCTAAATGAAAGCAGTAAAATGTAAACACGGCATTGTTACGTTAATATCCAGTGATGAAGCCCGCCTGTTCAATAAAATTGATATGGCCAATTTTGTAGACGTAAATACTTTAAGTGAGCGTGAGTGTCATCTTGCAGAAGAATTACACAAACGTAATGTATTACACAAAGTAAAAAGAGAACATAAAATTGGTTACAAAATCCACCCCCAAAAGCAAAAAGTTTAATAAACGCGACCTTGCTAAAAGACTGGATACATTATCAAACAATGTGGCTAAACGTGGTGTCTTTGTGGTAAGGCCAAACAAATATAATGAGTTTGATGTTTTTGATTATGTTAATCAACGTGTTTACCATGACAATTTCCCATCTAAATCTCTAGCACAACAAATGTGTGATCGTTACAACAAAAACAAAAAGAGCGTACCAACTAAAAGTAAACGCATAAATGAATTGTGCAAGGCTATCAGCAAGCATAACCAGGATTGTATGCATTATATGCATATAATTACCACCACCAATGATGACTTTAAAGCAGAATATACAGAAATCAGATTGAGAGAATCACAAATGGCCATGAAGCATCTGTTATCTGACCTCCAAGCTGCTATCTAAAATTTTTAAAAAAAGATAAATAAGTACTATGAGAACCTGAAGCAGGAATAGACTTATGTTTTTAAAAGAATTTAACCAAACACCAACTAAGCGTATTAGCAAACTGAATACCCTTCTAGAAAAGGAATTTGGTGTATCAGTTAAAAGTTTCCCTTCAAAAGAGAAGTTAGAACAATTAATTGAAGCATCAAATAACGTATTAGTTAAACTACGCAATAGTAATAAAAAATTTCAACTAGACCCAGAGTACGCAAAGTTCTTGGGTATACGTGATGTAGCACATACTATGCTTTCCGAAGGACAGTATGCAGACTCACCTAAATATAATAAAATGAAAGAAATGCTGGAGTCCACAGTTAGAGAACTAATGGACAGCGGTTATACTATGGAAGACGCATGCAACGAATGCATGATGCGTTTCAGAATGAATCCAGAGTTTGGCCACCCAGATGAAGAAATCAAACCTATCATCATGATGGCTGCAAAAAACTTTATGGACGAATGTTCAGGCATGCTTTCCTCTTCATTTGTTAATGATACTGATCTTAACGATAGCCTTCTAAGAGAGTTGGCACTAGAAACTGGCCAAGAGCTAGAAACTTTGGAAAACTTTGATGCAATTGAAGAAAAATTGAATTCGTTTGCTAAAGTTAGTGGTAAGACACGTGATGCAGTTGTTGGCTTCTTAAATGGTTTAGAAGAAGAAAACCTTGTTGCTGGTATACAGATGTTTGGCCGCAAGATTGGCGAGCAAAACAAGTTTACTGGTGCTAGAAAGGATGCTATTGCACAAGGCAAAAAAGAATTTGAAGTAGACGGTAAGAAATACAAAGTGACTGGCGATACATCAGACGAGAAGAAGCAAGCCAAAGAAAGCATGTTTGACTTTGATGACATCATTAACGAAATCATTAATGAAGAAGTAGACGTTGAACAAGCAGAAGTTGTTATGGCTGTTCGTGCATTAGCAGACGACATCCAAGATCAAGTTGAAAGATTAGGTCGTATGATGAATGAAGACTTACCTGCTATTGCAGATCAAATGAGAGCAGAAATGGGTGCAACTCAAGCACAAAGTTTTGTAGATGCAACAAATGGTTTACTTGCTGGACATTTAGATGCTACTAAAGCAGTTAAAGCAGGTTTAGATCAATCTGTTGCTGGTTTAACAGGTGGCGAAATGGTAGGTGGCCTAGGCGACACTGCTATGGAACCAGCACCAGCAGGTGATGTAGAAACAGACTTAGGACTTGAACCAGGTGTTGACGCTGGATTAGAAGAGCCTGTAGATAATATTCCTGCAGCATCTGGTCCAGAAGAAGAGCCAATGGGTAGAGCAGAAGTTTAATTACATGCTAATTAACGAAATCACAGTTAAAGAAAGTTATGTTGACGACCTGATCAAAATGGTTCAAGACATACTGGTTTTACTTGATAGCAAAAACGTTACTAAAATATCCACAGAGAAATTTAAGGGTCTACTTGCTAAACAAGGTTACGTGGTAACCGATCAGGAACTCATACAAGCAATAACTCAGAGTGGATATGCTAAAGATGTTAATGGCAATGAAATAAACATAGGTGAATTGCCTGATGATGTCAGCGTAGCAGATATACCACCGGATGTGGGTGCTATGGCAGGCAGTCAGGCTATGCAAGACATAAACTCGGAGTTACCACAATAATGGCAAACATATTTGTAAATGCAACACAAGCCAGACTTGATACCAGAAATAACACTGTGATCCATGGCGAAGTTAGACATATCGAAAGTGCTGTGTTAGCAAATATAGATGCTGGTGTGCTTTATGCTAATGTGTCAAGCGGCACCACAATGACAGACAGTAATGTATACTATAAAGCATATTATGGTATCACAGAAGACAGATCCATACTAGACCAAATAGATTACGTACAAAAATATTTTACCGACCGCGGTTACGGAGTTAAAATCAAACAAAACACTGTCACTACTGATACCATTACGTGGAACATATCATGGTGATGATATATTATGCAACGATTAGATTTATGGTTTGGCGGCAGTTATCCTGCTGGGACTAGTCTAGCAGAGACCGAAAGTAAGCCTAAAACGGTACAAACCAGAACACTTTTCAAAGCATTTTCAAACCAGACACAAAAACGCAATAGATTCCCCACACTGGTATCTGCACAAAGAAATCGAAACGTATTAAATTTTTCAAAACCAGCATCCAGTATAGGATTTGCTCTAAGCAAACTGTTAAAATATATAAAATCTGAGCACAACATACATAATGATGTAACAGCATTTTTGTGCACATTACCCATAGGCAGAACGCATTATTATGACTCAGTAACTGAAAAAGATGTGGATTTCATGTTGTATCATTTACCAACCGAACAACAACAATGGGTAGCCAGGTCTGCACTCTATAATGATACAATTTTGTATAATGCATTTTATACCACTTGTGTGGCTCACAACATAAAATTATATATACTGCCCATTTATAGTCCACTAGAATTACATGCGCCAGAGAATATTATACCAGAAAATACCTGTCTATTTTCACCAACAGACCCACTAACCATTACAGATAGAAATTTATTATGCAGAGATCGAGAACATCCTAACATTGAAGGTCATGCTTACATAGCCGATAAAATACTGAATGCTCTTGACAGATGAGCTAATTAGTTATAGAATATACTATTGACTAAAGGTTTCCCATGATTGTTAACAAATACAACTATCCTAATTTAAAACGTGTGCAAACACCAGCAGGCAGACAATATGTTGGTGAGGATCAAAATCCTGTACCCAGTGTTACAACCATACTGGACAAAACAGCAGACAAGACGCATTTAATTGCATGGCGTAAACGTGTAGGAGACGCAGAAGCAACACGTATCGCAACAGAAAGTGCCAATTGGGGTACAAAAGTACACAACAGCCTAGAAAAGTACGTCTTGGGCGAGGAATACGTTGTACAGGGCAATAACTTAATACAACATATGGCTCGTACAGCGGTTGATAACATGATACAAAACGGTTTAAGCCAAGTTGACGAAGTGTATGGGGTAGAAGTAGGCCTGATTGCACAGGGTTTATACGCAGGTACATCAGATGCTATTGGTGTGTTTAACGGTACTGAAAGCGTAATTGACTTCAAAACTGCTAAAAAAATTAAGAAGCGTGAATGGATTGAAGATTATTTCCTACAAGGTTGTGCATACGCACTAGCACACAACGAAATGTTTGGTTCTGACATCAGACAGGTAGCGATACTCATGGTGGACAGAGAAGGCAAATATGCTGACTTTGTGATTGAGGGAGATGAGTTTGATAGTTACTGCGAAAAATGGGGAGAGCGGGTAACGCAATTCTACTCTACCTAAATCAGATAAATACTGTTATGTAAATTGGAGACATAACAGTGGCAGAACATGAAAACGACAATATTATAGTTTCACGTATTCAACATAGACGTGGCCTAAAACAAGATTTACCACAACCGTTAAGACCTGGAGAACTAGGTTTAGCAACTGATAGCCGCCAGGTTTATATTGGCGGTGATCCTCTTGATCCAAATGCCGCACCATACAATAACGTAAGTTATTTTGAAAACACGGTGGGTGCTAGAGATCATACAATCAGTATTGCAAATAATAATATTATTGCATTCCAGGTACCGTATATTAAATTTGTACGAGGTGAATTTAACGGTATACAAACTGAAAAGAGTTGGGAACCTGCAGATGCTCGCAGTATCATATCAGCAAGCCAACAACCTTCTAAACAATACATGAGTAGCACATACTCTGTGTTTAGTCCTACACGTATCACACCTTTTGAACACACGTTAAGTGCAGACTTGTTGTCCACTAGCATTACTGTTAATCTCCAAGGCAACGAGTTGAATAATGATTCAATGGGTTATATCAGAGTAGGTGATATAGTTTCTGGTACCGGTATCAGAACAGGTCAGCAGATTGTAGTTACTGAAGTTACTAAAAACACTTCCACAGGAGTTATCACAGTAACTCTAAGTGAAGGCGGTCATACGGTTTCTGCTAATTCAAATATTACATTTACACCACGTAACATTGTAAACTTTGCTAGATATGATTTAGCTCAAGGACCTAGAACTGCTGCGGCTTCTAACATCAAGATATCAGAAGGTGTATTTGTTAGCACAGATGTAACTGTTTGTAAAAATGGTATTAAATTAATACCTGAATCTAACTCTGCTATTGTTGATACTCCAAGTGCCACAGCAGATTACGTACTAGACGGCACAGACTTTAATAGTAATGGTACACATTATCTAACATTGAGAACCCGTCCTAGTACTAAAGATGAAGTAAGCATCTGTTATTACAGTAACTCAAATGTGATCCAGGCAATAGAAGGAATCAGCACAGGTAAAATTTCTTCCACTAGCACAGTGGACAGTTTCTATAGTGCATATAACATTCATCCATCAAGACATATACCTAAGGAAAATATCAGAGTTAACGGTTCCACAGGTTTGGGGTATATTGGTTTACAAAACAAGCACATTGTTGCATCAGCACACGGTGCAAATATGTCTGCAACATCAGGATTGGTATTAGGAAATTTATTAGTTTCCAGAACTGATGATATTGACTCAGTAAGTTCATTTGTACGAAGTGATGACAGTGCATCTAGCACAGAGTATACCGGCACAGTATCATCAGGAGACGATATTTACAGCCCTGTATCAGAGTCTAACCGCGGTGTTTACAGATATAACAGAGTATGGACAACTCAAACAGCAGGAAGTTGGTTTCATAATAAACTATTTGATGTCGAAGTTGCTCCTGGTAGTGGTGCTATTACTATTGCATTAACTGGTCAAGACTTTCAAATTAACCGAAATGCATCCGCCAATTTGAGTACAACTGATATAACTTCAGGTTTTACTAATGATGGTAATGCAGCCACCACAAGGACTGTGATCAAATTCTCTTGTGATGAAATAGATGATGTAAGAGTAAATGATTACGTAAGAATTTTAGACGCTACTGGTGATCCTGCAAACTGTGAATTACACGGTTCAATCTTTAAAGTTAGCAGTTTAGAGACCAATGCATTTGTAGTGGACTTATCCACAGCAGCAGATTGTGGTAATTCCTTACCAACCTTTACTGCAAACATTTCCTCATTGTACTATTTGAATCATGGTGATTTAGGTAATGTAAATACCACAGCACAATTTAGAAGTGTTAATCATGAGTTAACTAGTGATGTTGCAAATATTAAAATAACTGAAGCCAGTAATAGTCATTTGGCTGCAAGTGAAGTTTATAGTGTATATAACAGAGTTAATGCTAGTAACACTTTTTTCGCCACCGGAAATCCAGGTACCTTAATTGATGTAAATAACACAATGTCAGCATCAACTAATGTGGGCGAATTCCATCCATCATTAGCGGCTTCCTATACTAATATAAAATTTACTCCAGTTCTAGCAATAGATCTATCAGGTGTAAGCACATTAAAAGAAGTTGTATCCACAGTAAACAAATCATTAGTTAATATACCAGCACAAGATGGCAACAATGATGTACAAATATTTCCATTAATGGACTATCTGGAGCAAGATGATGGAACCAAGAATGCAGTATACATTACACAAAAACCAGCCTATGCTAGTGTTGCAGTGGGTGGTATTCCGTTTAGACTGACTGAAGATTCCAGATCAACATTAAGCACACTGGGCTTAAATGCTGGTGTATATGATCGTAATTCCAGTGTTAGAGCAAAATTAGAGCAGTGGTTAAACGATATGGTTGTGCACCGTGATGTTAATTTGTTTACTAATGTACTGCTGGGTGGCACAGCATATAATTCTAATGCAAGTGCGATTAATAATTTATCAACCTATAATTTAACAATCGACGACACTTTTGGTGAAATTATTTTTGGTGATCGCGAAGAGGCGGCAAATTATAATTATGTAACAAATAGTGCCTATGCAGAATCCGCTTACGACAGAGCTTCTGACAGCTTCGAAGGCACACGTGGCCTTATTAACTTAAAGAACAATTTAGAAATTCAGACACGTGATACAGCAAGTACTGGTGAAAAAATTGTGTCCTTTACCAGCACAGAAGGTACAACTATTTTACAAAGTGATGTAGCAAGTGATGAAATAATAGGTGTTGATGTATCAGTTTATGATAGTTATGTTATAGAATACACTATCAGTGAAACTCCTTTAGGAAGTGCCAACAAATATATGCGTATGGGCACAATGACGATTCAGGGAAGACCAGACTTCACAGATACTGCCAATGCTGTGATTTTTAATGACAGATTTAGTAGTCACTGGGAAACTGGAAGTACTTCTGCTGTAGTTGAACCAAAGTTTACTGCTGCTGTTTCAGGAAACAGAGTTGTAGTAAGTATGGAAAATCAACTGTCCGACCCTACTAATCCGTTGAGCAGTCAAATTGTGCATTCACTTGGTAATAACTTAAAGTTGAAATATGTTATTAGACGCTGGTCAAGTACAGAATAATTAAACATGTTTACTAGCACACAGGGCTCTTCTGATCGTCTGGCAGTCTGGCGAAAACTAAGACAAGACAACAATTCTGCAGAACTAGAAACCCTTCTGGAAAGTTTCTCTCAGATTAAGTTACTTCCCAGATATATTGATTTCTATACACCAAAAAGTTGGCCAAATGTATTTGATATTGTATCAGAGGGATACTTTTGTCAGAGCGGTGTATCGTTAGTCTTAGCGGCTACACTCTACCATAAAAAGATCATTAATACTGAGACTATACAATTTGACGCGATAAGTAACCATGTCAACGGAGTAGAAGGCTTAGTTATAGTTGATGGTGACGACTGCTATAATTTTTATCGTGACAGAGTTGTACCTGTATCCTACATGCGAAAAAACTCTGTCTGCTATGCCTCTCACATTATAACAATAGATAAACTTTTTGATTGACCGGATAAGTAGTATGTAGTATAATAACTTGTCGGGAATACACATGAACACAGGAAATAAAATGTCGAAACAAATTTTGATCACAAAAAGAGATGGTCGCAAGGAAGAACTAGAACTCGATAAGTTACACAAGGTTGTATTTTATGCCTGTGAAGATATCACAGGTGTTAGTGCATCAGAAGTAGAAATCAAAAGCCACATACAATTCTATAGTGGTATTACATCTAGCGATATCCAAGAAACACTAATTAAAAGTGCGGCAGATCTTATATCTGAAGAAACACCTAATTATCAGTTCGTTGCTGGAAGATTAATTAACTACCATTTACGTAAGCAGGTATATGGGCAATTTGAGCCCCCTTGCCTTTGTGATATTATTCAGGTAAACATTGATCGAGGTTTTTACGATCCAGAAATTTTAGAGAAATTTACAAAGGCTGAAATAGATGAACTCAGCGACTACATTGTCCATAGTCGCGATAACAATTTAACTTATGCTGCAATGGAACAATTCCGTGGCAAGTATCTTGTGCAGAATAGAGCAACTGGTGAAATTTTTGAAACACCACAAGTTGCATATATGTTAATTGCCGCCACATTGTTTGCAGATTATCCTGCAGAAACAAGACTACAATGGATTAAAGATTATTATGATGCAATTAGTTTACATCGTATCAGTCTTCCTACTCCTGTTATGGCTGGTGTACGAACTCCACAACGACAGTTTAGCAGTTGTGTTCTTATTGAAACTAATGACAGTCTCGACAGTATTAATGCTACTACCAGCAGTATTGTTAAGTATGTAAGTCAAAAAGCAGGTATTGGCATTGGTGCAGGTAGTATTAGGGCAATTGGTTCCCCTATTAGGAGCGGAGACGCAACTCACACAGGAGTTATTCCCTTCTATAAATTATTCCAATCAGCAGTTAAAAGTTGTAGCCAAGGTGGTGTAAGAGGCGGTGCCGCCACATTATACTATCCAATTTGGCACTATGAAATTGAAGACATGCTGGTACTAAAGAACAACAAAGGCACAGAAGAAAATCGTGTACGTCATATGGATTACGGTGTGCAGTTTAACAAACTGATGTATGAGAGACTGCTCAGTGGCGGCGACATCACACTTTTTTCTCCGCATGATGTGCCGGGATTATATGACGCATTCTACGCAGACCAAGACAAGTTTAAAGAGTTATACGAAACTGCAGAACGTAACACACGCCTACGCAAAAAAACTATTAAAGCAGTAGATTTGTTTAGTTCGTTTGTACAAGAGCGTAAAGATACAGGCCGTGTATATTTAATGAATGTCGACCATGCTAATACGCATAGCAGTTTTGATGAGAGTGTTGCACCTGTGCGTATGAGTAATTTGTGTTGCGAAATAGATTTACCAACTACACCGCTTAACAGCACAAGTGATGAAAACGGTGAGATAGCATTGTGTACATTAAGTGCTATTAATTGGGGTAACATTAAAAGCCCATCAGACTTCCAGAAGCCCTGCGAGCTTGCTGTTCGAGGCTTAGACGCACTACTAGACTACCAGAAATATCCAGTACTAGCCGCAGAGCTTGCCACAATGAAACGCAGACCATTAGGCATTGGTATTATCAATTTTGCATTTTGGTTGGCTAAAAATGATACAAACTATCAGGATCCTAACTTGGAACTTGTCGACGAGTGGGCAGAAGCATGGAGTTATTATTTGATCAAAGCCAGTGCTGACCTAGCAGCAGAAAAAGGTGCTTGCCCTGGTACTCCAGAAACAAAATATGGGCAAGGTATTACGCCTAATCAAACATACAAAAAGGACGTTGACGAACTTGTTAAACACCAAGAGCGTATGGATTGGAAAGGATTACGTAAGCAGTTAGCAGAAACAGGTATTCGTAACAGCACATTGATGGCATTGATGCCTGCAGAAACTTCTGCACAAATTTCAAACAGCACAAACGGTATTGAACCACCACGCAGTTATGTGAGCATCAAGCAAAGCAAACATGGTGTGTTAAAGCAGGTTGTGCCGCAGTATGCTAAACTTAAAAACAAGTATGATTTGTTATGGGATCAAAAGTCACCAGAAGGCTACTTGAAAATTTGTGCTGTATTGCAAAAGTATATTGACCAAGGTATCAGTGTAAACACCAGTTACAATCCGGAGCACTTTGAGGACGAGAAAGTGCCAATGAGTGTTTTACTACAACACTTGATTATGTTTTACAAGTATGGTGGTAAGCAACTTTATTACAATAACACTTATGACGGCCAAGGAGAAATAGATATACACAAAGAGGAATCTGTAACAGAGCTCACCACAATCATAGTCGAAGATGATGATTGTGAAAGTTGTAAAATATGAGAAAGTATTTTTTGCAGCCTGCGAGCGATATCGGTGCCTGCCAGCCTACAATTTATGTTAATGAAAACAGAGGCATAGTTGTTGCAGTACCTTATAAAAATGGTACATCAACTATGGAGACTCTCATCAACGGATGGGGGTGGGCTGACGGTTTGTTACCAGACAGAAAAGAATGGAAGGAATTAAAATTAACAGGCGACGGTTTAGAACTTAATTATATAAAGGCTATACATGTTATATTAAGAGACCCTTTAGAACGTGCTCAAAGTAATATCACAATGCAGATGACGCGGGCAGTTGAGCAAGGGTTGGTAATAACATCAGAAAATTTTAGGAATTTAGAATGGTGTATTGACGGACATGGAACGCCACAATGGGTTTTGATACCAGGATTAGTTACAAGAGAATGGCAGGAATATATGCGTAGAATCAATGTTTTACGAAAACATGGATTTTGTTTGCTAGGACCAACACAAAACCACGGCATAATTGAGGGTGCTACAATAGCATTACAAAGTTGGAACGAAGTTGCAGAATTCCTTAAACCAGTAAAGGCAATGTCTTTTTTACATAAATTTTGGTATACATATTCCGGCCAACAAAACAACACAATACAAGAAATTTTTAAAAGTTTAGGTTACGATATAAATATAAAACGAGAGCATGATTTTAGAACATATAATACAGAAGGCTATGAAAAAACTAGCGATGATATGATTACATACTTAAAAACAGTTTATAAAGCAGATTATAATTTTATAAAGCAAGTGCAGATGGAGAACACAAATGTCAGTATTTGACGCAACAAAAAAACAGGACCACACCAAGGCTAAAATGTTTTTAGATACTTCTGGTGGTGTAACTATACAAAGATATGATACATTAAAATACAGACAGTTTGATAAACTCACTGATAAACAATTAGGTTTCTTCTGGCGTCCAGAAGAAGTAGACATCAGTCGTGATAGCAAAGACTTTAAAGATCTAACTGAGCATGAACAACATATTTTTACCAGCAATTTAAAGAGACAAATATTGTTAGACAGTGTACAAGGTCGCTCACCTAACCTCGCTTTCTTGCCTATTGTTAGTTTACCCGAATTAGAAACCTGGATTGAAACTTGGGCGTTTAGTGAAACTATTCACAGTAGAAGTTATACGCATATTATCAGAAACATATATGCAGATCCAAGCAAAGTGTTTGATGAAATGATGTACGTGAATGAAATTGTTAGTTGCAGTAATAGTATTACAAAATATTATGATGAGCTGATTGATTGTAACAATCCAAAAAATAAAAAGTATGGAACATATGAGCATAAAAAAGCATTATGGTTAGCACTTATGAGTGTAAACATATTAGAAGGTGTTCGCTTTTATGTGTCGTTCGCTTGTTCGTGGGCATTTGCCGAATTAAAGAAGATGGAAGGTAATGCCAAGATAATTAAATTAATAGCCAGAGATGAAAACGTGCATATGGCTAGTACACAGCAAATGCTGAAATTCTTACCGCAAGATGATAAAGACTTTGCTAAGATTAAAACAGAAACAGAAGATCTTTGCATAGAGTTGTTTATGGATGCAGTAAAGCAAGAAAAAGATTGGGCTGAATACTTGTTTAAAGATGGATCAATGATAGGACTTAATAGTCAATTATTGAAAGAGTACGTGGAATGGATTGCTGCAAAACGTATGAGAGCAGTAGGATTAACAGCACCATACAGTGTAAGTGCAAGTAATCCACTACCGTGGACACAAAAATGGATCTCTGGTGGAGAGGTGCAAGTTGCACCACAAGAAACAGAAATTAGTTCTTATGTTATTGGCGGCACCAAGCAAGACGTAACTGAGGACACATTTAAAGGAATGAGTTTATAATGTTAACAGTATACAGTAAAAATGATTGTCCTTTTTGTACCATGGCAAAAGGACTTCTAGACACAAAAAATATCGCTTATGAAGAAATCAATATCATGGAAGATACAAATGCAAGAGAAATGATTATAAATGCAGGACATAGAACAGTACCACAGATTTATTATAAAGGAGAGATATTTGTTGAAGGTGGATACCAGGGACTCAAGCAGTTAGAACATGAAGATTTAGTACAAAAATTAAATGAATGCTCTGAAGGTTGGGGCGACAGTCTATGATAGACGCAACAGAATTTTTAAGTAAAGTAATAACAATCAGAGGAATTTCCGGAGAGGAAATCATTGGTACACTATTGGGCGTAGATCTAGACTCGCAAATATATATTGTTAACGAACCCAGACTAGTAGTGATAAATAACAATGAAGTGACACTACTTCCTTACTTACTAACATGTGATCAAAGTGGCATTGCCATTAACTCGAACACTGTAGTGAGTTTACATCAAACATCTGTTACTATTGCTAAAGAGTATCAGGAAGTAATTGCAAGTGAGAATCTTGCCAAGGAGACAGTAGACGCTGAACTAGTAGAGGAGTAATTAATGGCATATTCAGAAAAAGTAGTAAAAAGATTTGAGGACGTAACAAATAATCCTGCGGCACACGGCGTAGGTAGATTTGACCCTAAAGATCCCACAGTTGCTACAGGAATGACTGGTGCTCCTGCATGTGGAGATGTCATGAAATTAGACCTTAAACTAGATCCAGAAACAGACACAATCCTTGATGTTAAATTTAAAACATATGGTTGTGGTAGTGCTATTGCTTCTAGCAGTATGTTTGTGGAAATGCTCAAAGGCAAAACCATCGAAGAAGCCAAACAAATCAAAGACAAAGAAATTGCTGATGCATTAGAACTTCCGCCTATCAAAATACACTGTTCAGTGTTAGCAGAAGATTCGATCAAACGTGCTATCCAAGACTGGGAAGAAAAGAAAGCAGGTAGAACAACTACTTGGATCGAAGAGATGCAAAAGAAAGATGACAGCATGATGGGTCACAACAATCCACCGGAGTAAAAGATGCCAGGAGCATGTAGAGTTTTACAAGACAAATATTTAACCGGTGTTATACTTGGTCCCGGTGCCCCCACAGTCCTGGTAAACGCTAAACCAGTTAGCACAGAAACTGACAAAATTTCTGCTCATGGCTCACCACCGCATGCTAAAGCAACAGTAGTTAAAGGATCAACAACTGTTAGAGCTATGGGTAAAGGAATTACTGTTCAGGGAATGAGTCCAGCGACATGTGCACATGTTCCTACAACTGGGTCACTTACCGTGCAAGTTGGATTTTAATTTTATCTAAATCTATTTTACTAATTTCTTGTGCGTAGTGTAACAGGCGCATTCTGTAATCATCTAAACCATCATCAGTAGCATAAGAAAGAAATTGTCCATTAGGTTTGACAACATCTGACTTAGCAAAACGCCAGTCTGTGCACAACATATTCATAAAAGAAACACCCAACGCCATGCTAGGCAGAATGTGTCCTGTTGGACAAAGATACCTATTAGTATCTTCTAGCATTTCTCTGGTAAGATGTATTTTATATTGCTTGTCTGGAAACAGTTTTGTTATTAATGCCCCATCTAAAATACTTACACCTTCAGGTGGCTTCATAAAAGTTCTTAGAGTATTGTATGCCTCTATAGTTTTAGGCAGTCTGGATAACTCTGGATCCGGTTCTGGAATAGGGTAAAACTTAGATTGGTGTTCAGTTACTGCCATTAGCATTTCGTGTTCTTGTAAACCTTCAAAGTGTACAGGAAACACATCATATAACCAATTGGAATTCTCGTCTATAACACTATGGTAATAACCGTTACAGTGTTTTCCTGGAAACACCCTTATAGCAATTTCTTCATCTTCAGCAAACTGGCAGAATTTTTTAGCATCTTCTATGTTGTGTTGATATAAATTATAATGTACAACAAGTGCTGGCTTACCATTGCGTTTTACGTCTTTAAGTTCCATTATAGAGGACTTAACAGTTTCAAAATCTTGACCCAAGAAAACTTTACCCATAGTATCTTCCCAGCCATCTATATAGATGTTCACTTCACGCTCTTGCCTCTTTAATACTCTTAGTGTAGACTCTTTAAACATTCCATAAGAATCCACTATAACTATAAAAGAGTTTTTAGCACGTAGGAAACGATCCAAATCCGTCCAATCAGCAGGATCTCCATACATACATTTTAAATGTAACGGCTCTGTGGGCCTACAATATAGTGTTGTTAGGTCGTCGTTAACCAACTCGACATCTGGATAATCTCTTCTGCCCCATCTGTGGGCATACCATTCACCTTGTGGTGACGTGGGATCATATATTTGATTTTTTGTGGTGGGATCTACTATCATAACACTATTTACACTGGCTTACAAATTCAAGTCATAAAAAAAGGCGCTGAGCGCCTTCTTTTATTTTTATATAACTTTTAGAACTTTGCAGTACTAACTTGGTAGTTAACAACCGCATCATACTCATTGTTGTCAGCGTCATAGTAGTATGAACTAACGTTAGCGCCGTCATCTAGTTCTGTTGCATCAGTGTTGTACAACTTAATTGCATATTCTTCAACACTAACTTCTCCTGCCATTTCGCCTTTAACAGCAAACAAGTAAACACCTGGTGCTGCATTAGCATCTAGTGAAGATGTATTGATGTTAACAACACCTGTTGTTAGGTCTAAGTTAGCAAATGGAGGTAGAGGAGCAAACTCTAGTACTTCTACGTTTGTTGCTTCTGCTTTAATACCAATAGTTGTGTTCTCAACATTACCACGTTGCATAGTAATCAAATCACCTGACGGTAATACCGCAAAACTTGCTGCTGTTGAACTTTCCACTGTTGTAATGGAACGGTTAACCTGACTGTAATCCACATTAGCCACACTAGCAAAGTTTAGTAGTGATGCACCATCAGTGCTACCTTCTGCAATAAGGATGTTTTTAATGCTGTCAGCAACGTTGTCTGGATATGAGTCAACCAAAATAGCCGCCGCGCCTGCTGCAATACCTGCCGCAATACTGGTACCGTCTGCATTTGCATATGAGCCATCAGTTGTTGCTACTGAAACATTTACACCCGGAGCGAAAATATCCACTTGTGCTCCATAGTTTGTGTAAAATGGTCCGCTGTCTGCACCATATGGGAAGTTGTTAAATGCTGCAACATTAAAATCGGAATCATGAGCACCAACTGTAATCACATTGTCTACGCCTGCAGGAGTTTTAGTGTTAACTTCAACTCCATCGTTACCAGCTGCACACACCACAACTAAGTTTTCTCTCATCATGTCACTGATTATAGCGTCAATCAAGTTATTTTGCTCTATAACCCAAGGCAAACATACTACTCTAGCAGTATCTCTACCAACAGTCACATGGTGGTTAATAATAGAAGTTAGTGCCGCCGCAATCTCTCCAACAGTAATACTATTAGAACTTGCATTAAATAACTTTAAAATTCTTAGGCCCGCCATTGGTGCTACACCAATGTTTTGCCCCACAATCATACTTGCTACCGCAGTACCATGACCTACGGTATCGTCGTAATCTGGTATAGCAGGATCATCACTAAAGTTTGTCCAATGCTCCTCTATGTTTGCACCGCTAAATTCTGGATGATCTACATCATACCCAGTGTCTACAAGATAAACCGATGAACCAGCTGCGCTAAATCTAGGTGTATATGTTGCCGAAACACCACTAGGATCTACCAGTGTTGTTAAATGATTAATGTTATAATTTTGTACACTTGCTGTAAGCGAAGTGCTAGTATCTTCAGAATACTCTACATTAGGAATAGCTGCTAATTGTTCAGCAGTAGCAGTAATTCTAAATGTCCAAGGTATCTGGATAAGCTCATCAATAGATGCACCTGTATCTGTGACCGCGGCTTCAGCGGCTGTGCGGTCAACAAACGATGTTCTATTGAGTTTAATAATGTATGTCGCCATTTTATGATTCCTAAAAAATTAGTTTAAGTGAATATTTTATATAAGTATTTATCGGAAATCAACAATTAAGGTTTATTTAATGATACTCGAATACGGAAATCCTACTACGGTCAGCATAGATTATACTACCGGAAAGACTATGATGTTCAGCGATCACACAGATGAAACAGATATTTGTGCAATGATCGGAGAAGAATTAGAAGCATATGATAAAATCACAGTGATGTTAAGTGGCGGTTTAGACAGTCAGTTTAGTGCTGCTGTAGCCAAGAAATATCACGAAAATGTACATGCTATTATATTTGATTTTACGTGGCAAGGCACAACTATTAATAGTCAGGATGTTTATAATGCAATCAAACTTGCTCAAAAGTTAGATCTATCATATGAAGTAATTGAGCATGAGATATATGACTTCCTAGAAAATGACCTGGTAGATTTCTCCAGAACATTTAAAAGTGTGAGTCCACAAGTATCAGTTCACCTTAATGCCATACAAAAACATGCACCAACAGACGGTGCAATATTACTGGGTGGTGATATTCCTTTTATTGGTATGTGCGATGGCATAGCAATTTGTCCTCACGTACCAGAAAAAAGCATACAACACAAAGCAGTGTTTGATTCCACAATGCATATCAGAAGTACTGGTCCTTATTCTTTACTGGGTAAAGAGTTAGGAGCAACTGTTATTAAAAATCCGTTTATGTTAACTCCAGTAATATTGTATGCATCACTACGACATAACATTGATGTGATTAAAGACAACAACATGGTGTTTAATATGTCTAAAAATACATTACAAAAAAGCTCAGTAAATTATAAGAAGGCATACTACAATTCTTTTGGACTAGACCTCCTGCCACCTTTTATCAAACGAACTGGGTTCGAATCCCTACGCATGCATTTAGCAAGTGAAACTGGCATGTATGATGAATTCAACACCAGATACAGACGCCCACTAGCATTAATTTCAGCCGAGGAAAAATGGTTTGGGCCTGTGCTAACCAAAGGCACACACATAGAAGTAGAGGGAGATTTCAGAAGTGTACTTGAAGAAATTCAAGACTTCTGTAATGAAAATGATGTCAAAGAATCAAACACTTACGAGATTGACTGGTAGCAAAGTACTGCTTTAATTATAAAACTCCATATAGATAAATATTGCTATAAGAATTTATTTAGTAGGAGTAACTAATGTCCAACAAGACACCATACGAAATCCGTTTGGATTTGGTAAGAGAAGCAAAAGATATTCTTCAGGCTAAAGCAACCAAGGCTGAGGATATGCCTACGACTGAAGATGTTATCAAGGAAGCAGAAAAACTTAACGAATTTGTTTCTAAAAGACCAAACGAAAGATAAAAAGAATGCGTCATACCCTGGCGCATTTTTTCTGACTGCAATTTCTGAAAATCATAAATACCAATATGCAAGTAGAAACTTTTAATCCTAATAGTGATTTGATCACCATCACAGAAAATGCTCAAGCTCACTTCCTTGCACAAACAGAAGAAGCAAAAGCATTGGGTGTGAAATTAAGATTGACTGGTGGTGGGTGTGCAGGGTTTATGTATGATTGGCAATTGATTGAAGATATATCAGATATCAATCTTGCAGATTATACCAAAGAGTATACAGGATGGACTTTTTGGTTGGACACCCTCAGCAAACAGTATCTTGCTGGTAGCACCGTGGATCTAGTAAAAGGTGTCGCAGGACAGTATATAGAAATCAAAGCACCATTAGCGGATAGTGCGTGTGGTTGCGGTGAATCAGTCACTTTTTCCATCTAGATTTAATACTCACCTATAAATATCAAAATGGGGCCGTAGCTCAGTTGGGAGAGCGTCTGGTTTGCATCCAGAAGGTCGCAGGTTCGACCCCTGTCGGCTCCACCACATTAAGTACATATCATGAATATAATAATCATTGGAGACAGTTGGGCAGTCCCTAATTACATTACACCTCAACCAGGTTGGCGTGCTCGTAATCACCTTTCTGAATTACTAGTAGATGATGGCCATAGTGTTTTGAACATGGGACAAAACGGTGGTTCCAACATATATTCATTTCAAAGATTAGAACGGCAGTATGAAGGTTTTAAAAATTTTAGTAATTGGGAACATAATGACTACTGCATATGGTATCACACAAGCATGATACGTGATGCATACGAAGTAATAGGTAAATGGAGGGCTAGTAAATGCTCGAATGAAAGATTACATGCAGCTGCTGATATGTCTTATGCACAGATAAAACAGATATTACAAAACTTGGACATAAAAAATCTAATAGTTATGGAAGGTTATTCTCCCATAGTTGAGCCTGAGTTCAGTAAGCACTTATCTCCATTGCATGTAGTTAAAAATCTTAGAGCACATATCACAGGCCAACAGTTGCCCAATCCTTTCGGTGTCGGCGAAAGTGTTTATGCAGAAAATTTAAAAGTATCTAATGCGGAACTTGAATTACACATTAACCAAGTGGAGCAAGTACAGAACGCAATGGCTCATTCAAGAATGTTTCCTGACTACTGTCATCCTGATGACCGGGCAAACAAAATCATATATGACATAGTTCAAGGGCTGATCACATGAGACGGTTATTTACCTTTGGGTGTAGTTTTACACAATATGAATGGCCCACGTGGGCAGATTTGATATCAGATCAATTTGATGAGTTTTATAATTGGGGTCTGTCAGGTTTTGGTAACTTGGGTATAGCATGCAGTGTTGCAGAAGCAGATGTTAGACACAAATTTACTGAGGATGATACCATTATAATTATGTGGACCAATTGTGTGAGAGAAGACCGGTGGTTAAACGGTTCATGGTATACCAAAGGCCATGTTATATTTTGCAAGGAATATCCTGAGGGTTTTGTGGAAAACTTTATAGATGTTAGGGGGTGCTATATTAGAGATTTTGCACAAATACATCTAACTAAAAAATTCTTAGAAAAAACTGGGTGTAATTTTGAATTCTTATCTATGGTAGAACTAAAACAACTATACGAGTATGAGACTGCGCCGATAAATGAAGTGATTTATGAATACAGAGAAACACTTGATTTCATAAAGCCTAGTATACACAAAACTATATTTAACTATGATTGGACACAGCCTTGGACTTATGGTGAACAGAAGGATTACCATCCATTACCCAGAGATTATGCAAAATATATAAACACCGTTTTGCCAGAATATAAGTTAAGTGAACAAAAAATAGAAGAAGCAGAGGAGTACTCTTTCTTTATAATGGAAATAGAAGGTGACAAACAATTACTTAATGACAGATTCAATAGTATGTCTCCACCATTATTTGGAAAAAGATTCTAATGAAAAAATTATTAATTACTTCTGGTTGTAGTTTTTCAGAACCCGGTCCTAGTCCCGTTAACGGGTCTAATTGGACAACATATCTAGAAGGGAAACTAAAACTTAAAGGTATACATAGCGGTATGGGTTGTCAGGGTAATGGACTAATATACAGACGTACATTGTATTCAATTTATAAAGCACTGCAAGAATATAAACCAGAAGAAATTTTAGTGGGTATAATGTGGAGTGGCCCAGGCAGGATGGACTGGTATACCTCAGACGCTACTGAACTACCCGACATAGATAATTGGGATTCGGCTCGCGGACAAAAAAATCCTGTAACTTTTATACCAGGTGCTACTGGTGGATGGGTATATGTTAATTCCCATTGGAGTACAGATTGGGCTGAAAATTTTTATACTAGTAGATATGCAGATGTAACCGCACTGCAGATTAGAACTTATGAGTTAATTTTAAATACACAAAGTTTCCTAAAAAATCTAGGAATAGATTATTTCATGACCACATATACTAGCAGTGTATTCCACTCTGATGATGACGATGACAAAAATATAAATTGGATGAAAGATCTAATAGATTTTACCTCATGGTTGCCTGTTGACGGCTGTTTAAATTGGTGTTATAATCATACAAACTTGCCTTTTTTGGGACAAACTACTAGGGAAGATTTGGGAGATGAATTTGGAAAATTTTCCTCTCAAGATATAGAACGTTATGGTGGTGAACATCCTTCTAGTTTACAGCATAAGTTGTTCACAGAGGAAGTAATACTACCGTTTTTAAAACAAAAAAACTTTATATAGGCTTAAATATAGACGTGCGGGAATAGCTCAGTTGGTAGAGCGTCTGCTTGCCAAGCAGAAGGTCGCCAGTTCGAACCTGGTTTCCCGCTCCATGTTTATAAGTACATACATAACTATTAATAGGACACCCTAATGTCGCGTAAGAAAAAACAAACACAACCAAAGAAAGCTCAGAACAGCCAAAAGTTAGTCAGTAAAAATGTTGCACCCAAGCAGGCAGATAGTGATGTAATGCATCGATTGCTTGATGCAAAAATCGAAATTCCGGTTGGATTACTTAGACAAAAACACATTTTTATTGCTACACCTTGTTATGGTGGTCAGATTGGTGAGCCTTACTTTAGAAGTATGATGCGTCTTGCTATTTTGTGTAACAAATACGATATTCCTTTTACAGTTAGTACACTGGCTAATGAGAGTTTGGTTACACGTGGGCGTAACACACTGGTCAGTTTCTTTATGGAAAATAAAGCGGCAACACACTTGTTCTTTATTGATGCTGATATTGAATTTAATCCTGAAGACCTTTTAAGAATGGTTGCATACGACAAACCAATTGTTGTGGGTGCTTATCCTAAAAAGGCTATTAACTGGAACAGTATTGTTGAAGCATCCAGACGTGATACTAGTGAAACTGGTGATACTATTGAAGGACATAGTTCTAACTATGTTGTAAATTTTGATTTTCTCAAAGATGAAGAAGGTAACAGAACTCCACAGGTTCAGATTATAGATAATCTTGTTAAACTTAAAGATGCAGGCACAGGATTTATGTGCATCAAGAAGGAAGTTATACAGAAGATGTTTGACGCTCATCCTGAAATGAAATATGTTAATGATATCAATGTAGACCAAAAATTTGAACCCTACATGTACGCATTATTTGACACAATTATTGATCCTGAAAGCAGACGTTACTTATCCGAGGACTATATGTTCTGTAGAACTTGGCAAAACATGGGCGGTGAAGTTTACTTAGATCCACGTACAGCACTTAACCATGTTGGACATTACACATTCAGAGGAAATATTAGAAAACTCTTTGGAGGTAATTCTTGATGCCTGATACCATCATTAGTGTACTATTACCTACCCGCGGAAGAAAAGAAGTCCTACTAAACAGTCTAAAATCTTTACTAGATAAAGCAAGTAATCCTAGACGAGTCGAAATTTTATTGGGTATTGATGATGACGATAAAGAAGTTCAAGACTTTATTAAAGCAGATGTGGCTGAGTATTTGCGTTCATTACAAATAGAGTGCAAGGCAAATGTTTTTAAGCCTCTGGGCTATGAAAACTTGCACACCTATGTAAACACCCTAGCTCAAAGTGCAACAGGAGAATGGTTATTCTTTTGGAATGATGATGCATTGATGGTGACTGAAGGTTGGGACGATGTGATTGAAAGTTATAATGGGCAGTTTAAATTATTAGGTCCTAAAGATAATCATGAAGGGCATCCTTATGCTATATTGCCCATTGTTCCTATTGACTGGTTTAAACTTATGGATCATTTAAGTTTAAATGCACAGAACGATGCGTGGCTTAGCCACATTGCATACATGCTGGATATTTTTGAGCGTATTGATGTTGAGTTTATTCATGACAGGGCTGACATCACTGGTAATAATGACGACGAAACTTTCCAAAACCGCAAGTACATGGAAGGCAATCCTGAAGATCCAAAGGATTTCGGACACCCAAGCATGCAACAAGGCAGAGTTAAGAGTGCATTTAAAATTGCCTGGTTCTTGGATAAAATTGGTCAACCAAGCGAGTGGTGGGCACGAGTACAGGCAGGTGAGCAAAACCCATTTGAAAAAATGGTATGGGAGAAAGGTGTTAAAGGAGCAGGTCAGTTAGCCTCTGTAAGTAAGTCTAAGAAAAAAATATCAGACGAAGAAACACTGACCTTATAAAACATGTCAAAACCACGTCTTGTTGTATTTGGTGATAGTTTTTCATACGGAGCAGATTTAGACCCCAACAAGAATCCACGCGATCCTAGACCACACCCTGATAGTTGGCCTTTTATACTGGGCGAGTTGTTACAAAGGAAAACAGTAAATCTAGCAATACCAGGTTTCTCCAACAAAGGAATTTGGCATTTAGCCACACACTTTCGTTACGAACCCACAGACTTAGTAATTTTAGCCTGGAGTAATCCTGACCGAAGTTTTATACTTACAAAATATCATAACAAAATTTGTGAAAGATATGCAAGAAAAAATAATAGCGATTTCCTGGTTAACCATATAAAACAAATAGGTAGTTGGTTAATAGAACAGGAAGAATTATCTAAAGCATATTATACTCATGTATATAATGAAGTAGATGTAAATTTGCAGACGTTTATGTACATAGATCATGCCGTTTCTACAATCAAAAAAATTACACCACGTGTTTTTAATGTGGGTATACCAAGCATAGAAATTTTTGGTGGCATGCATAATGAGAACACCTTCGTACCGCCCTGGTTCGACGTAAAAACATTCCTTACAACCATGGATCCAGAATACAAAGAAGATCGAACAGAAGGTTTTCATCTAACTACCTCCGGGCACAAATCCTTTGCTATCAGACTGCAGAATCTGCTTGACAGACACATTTAATTCAAGTATTATATAACTATGACTATTCATGCAATGATTGACATTGAAACTCTGGATACACAGCCTAGCAGTGTAGTACTCAGTGTGGGTGCTGTAAAGTTTGATCCTTTTGGCGGCCAAGAACCTTTCGCTAAAACATTATGGCGACCCAGTGTAGACGAACAACTTTTAGCAGGCAGAACAACATCAGAAAGCACACTAGAATGGTGGAGCCGACAGGAAGAGCATATTCGCGAAAGCACATTCACAGAGCAAGGTCGTGTTGATTTGAGTGTGTTTTTCAAAGATCTAAATAAGTTTTTAGTAGGTGTAGATAAAGTGTGGTGCCAAGGCCCACAGTTTGACATGGTTATACTGGAAGACCTATTCAAGCAATTTGAGCATCATATGAATTGGGCATACTGGCAAGTATGTGATTGTAGAACAATATTCAATATGATGCCAGCAGATCCACGCAAAGCAATACAGCAGGATTTGCACAGTGCAGAAGAAGATGCATTTTGGCAAGCAGTATGTGTACAGCAAACTTTCGGACATTTTAACGTTTTACCAAGATAAAAACTACACGAAAGGTGCTTGACATAAGTATCTTTTAGTTGTATAGTAAACATTGGCTACAGTGGTATCATGGCCTGGTGAATTACTTTGTATGCGTCTCTAACGGGGTGCATAGACAAGTAGTTTACAAACACAAACACATGAGGACATGATCATGAACTATATCAAGACTATGCTTGCCTTGTTTGTTTGTTTGACAATGAGTGCGTGTGCTGGCGCCGGGGCCAGAACCGATTACTATCTCGCTGTCCAACAAGCAGCTCAAGCTCAAGCTCAACAGTCAGAAGCACGTTACCGTGCCCTGGCAACCATTGCTAATGGTGGAGACCCGGCCGCAAAAGCAATGGCAACTATGGCAATCGCCATGAACAAGGACGAAACAATCCAACCAGCCTTTATTGAAGACTCTGCTCTGAAGTGGGCACAAGTTTTGGCAACTCCTGTTGCAACTTTGGGTGGACTGTGGATTCAATCAGATGTGGCTAAAAACGCATCAAACAATGCTAAAGAAATCCAGATGGCCAGTTTCGCATCTAACGAAGCAATTCAGTTAGGTCAGCAAAACATGGTTACAGGATTAGGTGCACAGTGGGCTGACGCCGCTGCAGGTAGTGCTGATCTTGCTATTGCAGGGTTTAATGCACTTAATGTTGCAGGTGACCAAACTGTGGCACTTGGTGTAGCAGGACTCACTACTGCTGACAGTATTGCAGGAGCAGGATTTACTGCTAATGAGAATATTGCTACAGCAGGGTTTAATGCAACTACCACAGTGGCTGGCTTAGGCTTTGCAACTGCTGACAGCATTGCTACAACTGGTTTTACCACAGTTGATAGTGTTGCTACAACTGGTATGGAAGGCATGGCTACACTTGGTCTTGCTGGTATGACTGGTATTGAAAATATGGGTATTGCAGGATTAACTAACCTCAACGAAGTTAGTCAATATGGCATGACCACTATTGGTGCAGTAGCAACAACTGGCATGACCAACATGACCACCATTTCTGGTGCAGGCATGGATGGCATTCAGGCAATGGGTACAGCAGGTATGACCAACCTTACCACACTTGGTACAACTGGCATCGATGCTGTGAGTTCAGTTGGTACAACTGGCATGAACTTGCTTGATGCACAGGGTACTAACTATAGTCAAATTATTGCTGACATGCAAAATACTATTGACCAAATGGGTGCTGATTTAGCAGACCCAATTACATGTAGCCCAAATGCTGACGGACTATATGTTTGTCAGTAAGACTACTTGTTAGTTAATCAAGGGCGGAAACGCCCTTTTTTATTGACTTTTGATATGCTCAAGCATTTGAGTAAATGCTCTAGAGGTGGTTGGTTGATTGTGTAAAATCTTTTGATTATATTTTATGACTGATTTATTTTTTGTACTCCAACGAATTCTGTCTGCTTTGCTCATACCTTTTAATTCGTTGCACACTCTGATAATTTCCTTGACGAGCATGTCTTTTCTTTTTACTGTATCTGGCTCATCATCAAAACTGAGATCAAACCAATCTTCGTAGGTTTTAAAGCCATACTTCTTTAAGCCTTTATTCATACCTGAACTGCCCCATATTAAAACAGGCATGCCTAACATCATTGGTTTAATTGTTTTTTCTGTATAAAAATAAACTCCCTCATCTTGCCAAGTTTCCAGGGACACGTCGAATAATACCTGGTTATATAAATCTTCCAGTGCTACCATGGGTTCATCTGCTGGATAATGTGTGCCAGGCTCATGCACATAATTACGTTCACGCCAAAACTGTATTACTGGATTGTCTTCGTGATCTTCTTCGTAAGGTACATTGTATATCATTCTGTCGTATCTGTCAGTATCCAGTAGTTCTATCAAGTGTGTACCGTGTGATATTACGCAATTATCAGATACTTCAGATTCTAAAATGTCTTTGATGATATAACTTCTCCAGTATCTGGCTTTTCTACTGAGTGCTGTAAAGAACTTATCCTGGTGTAATTTTTCTAAATCCAACATGCGTTTGTTTTGCCAGGAATTTGTTTTTGCCCATCTTGCTTGCTCAGCCGCAAACACAATCATGCCGTATACATTTATACCGCCTCCAGTCTCCTTTTCATAAATGTCTTTTTCGTTCAGGTCACCTGTTAGATAGTATATTTTATTTAAAGGTATATCATGACGTAAGGCACTGTCATGTAACGACCATAAAAAAGGAAACTCTTTGTGATTACCTTCTATAGCCATGTGCATTATGAATATCAGTTCACCTTCTCTGAGTTCTTTCTTAACATCTTCTGATACAAAAGAAAACGCATCACACTCACGAATCATTTCAGGACCAGAATAGATTCCAGTTGCCGCCACATAAGGCTTGTCTATTTGCCTGTTCTTTAGCAGTGTTTGCTCGAGAAAAGAATGCTCTACTGGTTGTGGTAATGGCACAAAAACTTTAGGACAATCTAACCAACCAGGAGGATTAAGATAATTCAATCGATATTTAGGTTCCGCCATTATCATATTTATGATAGTGCGATTGCTTGACAAAGAGTAAGTGGCATGTTATTATAAATAAAATTAGCTGAGGAGTATATATGGAAACTACAACATTGTTCTTTATAGCCTATACAGTAGGCACAGCATTTGGCATTTGGATTGGCTTCAAATCAGGTTTAAAGAAGGGAGCCGACGTAACATTAGACATGCTTATGGTGGGTAAGTTTTTGTTGTATAAAAAGGGCAAAGATGGTGAAATCGTGTTTATTCAGCCCGAAAATAATCAGGAAGTCTATGAAAATCAATAACTTACAGGCTTGACAAATCTCAAAGATTTGCTATACTATATATGTAGGTTAAAGAAAGGAGTAGAAAATGGCATTCGTAATTTACAACAAAAAAACAACTGCAATCCACAAGATTGTTAGACATCGTCCGTATAAAGTAACGGAATCCTTCAAATCACTAGGCGCTGCAAAAGCTGCTATAACCAGACTTTCTAACAAGTACTGGCAAGAAGCACATGCTGAAAACAAGTACAGCATTGATCAAGACCCACAATTTACCCTGGGTATTGCTGAAACTCAGCATTATTTCGATAATATCGAAAAGCAAGTAACCAGAACAAGGGTTATGCCTGGTACTGGTAAAGAAGCAACAATCACCATGAGTGTAAACGAAGTTGGTGGTGTATGTGACCCCTTCACAGAAAGATATTGGTCAATGTAATGAAAGAGTTTTTTAAAGAAATTTTTCAGGGTAACGAGTTCATAATTGGACTCGCTACCGGTTTTTTACTTTGGTTTTTGTACCAATACTTAATAGGATAAAAAATGTTATTTGATTTTGAAATTTTAAAAATTCAGGATGGCTGGCAAAGCGGTAGCCTCCAGGGTTATATTAATGAGGACTACGCCACACTGGTTGAAGTATTTGGTGAACCTCATTTTTCAGAACCGTCAGGTGATGGTAAAGTTAACACAGAGTGGACACTTCAATTCACTGTACGTGAAAACGATGCTGATGAAGGTGATGAGGAATATGTCTTCGCTACAATTTACGATTGGAAGGAGCCTAATGCTCAAGTGGCAAGAACAACTCCTAACTATCGTTGGCACATTGGTGGCCCAAATAACGACGCTGTTGATGTCGTTAAACAAGCAATTCAGGACCACTTTAAAGGGAATTAATGGACATTGCGGCTGTAGCTCAGTTGGATAGAGTATTTGGCTACGAACCAAAGGGTCGGGGGTTCGAATCCTCCCAGCCGCGCCAGTCAGGAGAATAACATGGCACAGAAAAAATATGCTCGCATCAGTGAATATGGCGACTTACTAGTACCAATGTCGTTGCTGGAAAAAATTGTATCAGAGTGCAAAATTGTAGGCACTTCATATGACGAAAAGTCATCAGAGCAAGTGATCAGCAGTGTAAAATCTATCACCCGTGTAAATTTTCACAATCAGGGTGAGCTCGAAGCCGCAGAAATACAGCAGAAATTAGAGGGTTCAGCCACTTGACATATCTCTGATATTTGCTATAATATATGTATAGTTAGGAGAGAGAATGTTAGACAAAGCAATCAAATTTGCCACTGAGGCACACGGAGACCAGAAACGTAAGTATTCTGGTGTACCCTATATTGAGCACCCTCTGGCTGTGGTAGAGCTTGTTAAACAAGTTGAGCACACAGAAGAAATGCTTGCGGCGGCTGTGTTGCATGACGTAGTGGAAGATACTGACGTTTCTCTCAAGGCTATAGAAACATTTTTTGGTCCTAAAGTTGCTGAGTTGGTTTACTACCTCACAGACATTAGTGTACCAGAAGATGGTAATCGTAAAACTAGGAAAGAAAAAGATGCGTTCCACTATGCACGTGGTCCTGCAGAAGCACAAACTATCAAGGTTGCTGACCTAATAGATAACACTGCTGACATTTATAAACACGATCCTAAATTTTGGGAAGTGTACAAACAGGAAAAATGGTTTTCCTTAAACTTACTTGTAGATGCTGATCCAGTTTTATGGCAACGAGCAAAAGTTCAACTCAAGGAGTGTTGGTAATGTTAGAGTTTATTGGACTGGTTGCAGTCATTTACTTAATCTTTAAATACTTGCCGGACTTTATTTGGTTCTTTATCAAATTTTGTGCGGCAATTTTTTTACTCACAGTGCTATTTTGGGCACTGGCGGCATGGGGAGTATTTTTGCCCCCACTGGTAATTTTGTAATGGCCACAAGAGTTTTTGGATTTGGTTGCAGTTATACCCAGGGTGTGGATTTATCCTCATATACTCCAGTGAGTAGCGACAAACCTGACTCTAAAGCATGGCCACAGAAAATTGTGGACAATTTAAACTACAATAAAGAAACAAACACCAAGACTAGAGATTTTACTTGTCATAATCTTGGTCATGGTGGTGCTAGTGCCAAACATACTGCATGGCAAATATACAATACAGAATTTAAATCTAGCGACATTGTTTGTATCCTGTGGCCCATGATGTGGCGATGGTGTGTCCTTGAAAGATTTATAGACGATGCTGGTATTGAGCTTGATCCTGAAACACACGAAATGATTATAGATCCAGTAAAAGGTCTGCCTTTTTCAGCTCATTTAAACATTGCACCTGGATGGAGTACTGATTCTGTAAGTGAGAGAGATGGATCGCACATAGAGTTTTATAAGACTTTTTATACAAAAACAGATGCTGAGTTTAACCTGCTATCCACAGTAACGTTTATCGATGCTTATCTGAAATCCAGAGTAGCCAAAGTGTATCATATAACACTTGAGCCTGAAACCGATCCTAACTGGCAAGTGTTGCAACCCTCCGATATTGAAGTTACAGATTGGTTAATGGACGACGGAAAAATGACACCATCAAGTCTAGGACAACATTTGCATCCTAAATATCATGAACGTTTGGGTATCAGGATGGCAAAGCGTATTAAAGAATTTATGGGTAGTAGTAAATGATAGAAATACTTCAGGAAATCACAGAATGGAAAGATATGCCTAACGTAAAGAACGGCATATATCATGTTAACGGTGCAGGACATTTAGTACAGCACAACGACACCATTTTTAAAAATCCACTCAAAGGTTTTTCCAAAGCAAGACGCAAGTTTAAGAAAATTGGCGAGTACCAAGAAGAGCTTCCTAGTGATGCGATCACTGTGCAAGGCAGTAATGGCAAGACTTATGTAATACAGGACGGCAAGTGTAGTTGTCCTGGATTTACATTCAGAGGTAATTGTAAGCATATAAATACTTAATATGAGTACTTTTAACCCTTACGACAAATATGCTAGTTCATCAGATATTGTGATGGGCAGTTTGGTTATGGACGAATGGAAGTGCGAGCTAGTACAACCTAATCATCCTGCGTTAACTAAACGAGCCTCAATCGATCCTTTTGGTAGCGACATTGACTGGGCTGAAAGAGAAAAAGAAATGTTTCGACTCATGATAGATCGCATTGGAATTGGTCTAGCATGTCCACAAATTGGTCAAAGTTACAACATGTTTGTGATGGCTCATAGTATTATGGGAAATGTAGGTATATACAAACCTGAAATACTGGAGACCAAAGGTGAGAGCGTATTGGAAGAAGGCTGTTTAACCTGGCCATTACTATTTTTCACAGTTAATCGTCCTGAAGCAGTTAAGGTAAGATATTACAAAAATGATGGCGAAACTCAGGTAGAAACCTGGATGGATGGTATAGATGCCAGATGTTTCCTACACGAATACGATCATTTACAAGGCATAGTTTATCTAGAGCATGCTAGCGATTTCAAATTAGAAAGAGCTAAAAAGAAAAGAGATAAAACTCTTAAAAAGCTGCAAAAGATGAACAGATATGTTTGATTATAGATTCTTTGTTAACGACTTCGATCGTATAAAAAACTACAAAAAAGAATACCCCACTGCTGGCTTAATCTTTAACTATCCTAGTGCATTTTGGTTTGGTGTACGCCAGGGCAAAAGCAAGTATCAGAACGTGTTTAATCGTGTTGACAGACTGTTGAACAGAGCTTCTCCGCGTGTTCCTGTGCTAGTTATATACAATGTACCAGACAGAGATGTAGGGCAACACAGTGCTGGTGGAGCCGCCAGTGCAAATGAATACCTATCCTGGATCACTATATTTGCTAAAGGAATAGGAGAAAGAAAACCCATATTAATATTTGAGCCAGACGCTATCCCTCATAGTACCCTGATGGATCCTGAACCCAGACAGTTCAGACTGGATCTAATGAAACAAGCATTAAAGATTATCACAGATACTTGTAATGCATACGTGTATGTGGATGTAGGACACAGTAACTGGTTAGAGCCCAGAGTAGCGGGTGAAATACTAGAGCAAGTAACAAACGATAAGGTGCGTGGGTTTAGTGTTAATGTTAGTAATTATCGTAGAACAAAGGAATCTCTTGCATGGGGATTACAAGTTGGAGAACACACACGAAATAAACATTTTGTAATAGACACTAGTCGTAATGGGAATGGTCCATACGGCAACGAATGGTGTAATCCTCCAGGTAGAGCATTAGGGCACCCACCAACTGTGTATACCAGACATGAATTGTGTGATGCTTACCTGTGGATCAAAGTACCAGGAGAAAGTGACGGGCTATGTAATGGTGGCCCAAATGCTGGAAAATTTTGGCCAGAGTATGCAAGAGAGTTAGTTAATAATACTCAGTGGTTAGACAAGTGATTAACGTATTTTAACCACTTTTATAAATTCAGTTCTTGTTCCAGGTTGCATACTGTATGGTACTAATCTTAAACCTGCTTTAGCATACCACCCGTTATCTTTATTTAATCCATCAATTTGCTTATCTGTAATTGAAAATTCGTTCTCTGAAGTTATTGATGAAAATTTTCTATGTAAAAACACGTCATGGCCATTTTCGATCCATTGGAGGACTCCTAGGTTTCTCCTTAATACACATGCGCCTAAATCAGCGCCGCCAATAAGTACACGTTGCCTTCCAGATAATCCAAACTCTTCTAATACCATGCCAACAGATATTTCATTCGATTTGTCTCTATCGACTACAGTATAAAGTCTATGTTTAGGTTGTAGATTAAATATTTTTTTAAGTGTACCGTCAGGTTCCCAAGGCGGGTATGTTGCGTCAACTAAAAAGTTATATGTTATAGTGTGTGGATTGAAATAATATTCAAAATTTAGGTAGAGCTTAGTGAGCCCACTCATTATATTAGGTAAGTGCTTGTGCTCGTGGGGCTCTGTTAAAAGCCCGTCTTTAGAGCTCGTAAGATCCCAGCAATCTATAATAACTGCTATATCGAAATGCATTGTGGTTACTATACACCACTAGGATTGATATCGTCTTGTACGTCTGGCGAAACGTTGGGTTCCCCATCTGGTGATTCTAGCTCGGCTTCTAAATAATGCTTTGCCGCATCAATATATTCCAAACTTTTAGTAATTTTACTTTGCCACCAGTGTGGAAAGTCAGCATCAGGTAAATCTTTAAGCATTTTGTGTAATTCAACAGCATATGAACCTATCAGATAAAGATCTTTTTTGATCATATCTCTTTCATTATCAACATGCCCTATAGCAACCTTTTTAACTGAGCCTTCGTCTTCGTTTACAATACCTGCTAATTTTCTAATATCATCTATATTCATTTTAGATTCCTGAAAGGCTTCTTAATTCCGCCAAAGCAGCATCAAGTGCATTCTGCGAAGTTTGCTCTACTTTACTTTCATCCATTTCTGGGCAAACATCTTCTTCCTCTTCTCCGTCACCTTCTCCAACTGATTCTTCTTCTTCAATATCATAGTCTGCTCTGATATCAGACAAATCTATACTGTCTTCAATTGGATCCATGTTACCAACTGCGGCACTGGTCTTGCTGCTTTTGCTTACTTGATCGTCCCAGTCATCATCATCATTATCTTCACCATCGCGATCAAATTCTGATGTTTCACCTGGCTTCAAACCAATTGCACGATCACCTTCTTTGTATGCAGCCATCATGTCTAAGAATAATTTTTTAAATTCTTCTACATGCTCTTGGCCTAAACCGTCAGTGCCAGCAATGCCTTTGATATCAGCAACCAATTCAGCCATTGTGTCATATTTGCCACTAACTAATTGTCCACCAATTTCACTCATCTTGTTTTGAAATGCAAGTTCACTGTCTGGCGTACCTTTACCCATTGGGCGTTTGTTTGCTTCACGTTGAATTAAATGTCCAACACCAACCAATAGTTTTACAGCATCACTATCACCATGTGCTGGTTTCATTTCTACAGGTGCCTCAGTAACAGGCAGCCCGGATAATTGTCTTAAAATATTTAGATCTTCATTCATTTTTGCTCTCACTATTTTATTATATATTAATTGGAATACCTGTTCGTTGTATTCTCCAAACTGTTTAGTAAATAATTCTTTAGCCGCATCTTCATCTGGTGCATCCTGTAAACTTTTTCTAAATGCACTAGCACTAGCAATATCATCACCACTTTTTATAGTAGGTGCAAGCATGATATAACCACGGTCGCTCATTGGTAAAGTTTCTCTGTCCATGGTATCCATTTTTTGATAATACTTTGGACGAGCCTCTCCTCTGACTGTCATATCTAAGCCGGTTTCATTGTCGATATTATCGAACGGAAAACGATCTAAATCTTTCTCCCCCACTGCAAAAATTAATACAGTATCTTTTTCGTTAAAAGGATAGTCATCTTTATGATAAGGGCGGCTAACCTTTAAAACTTTTTTGGGGTCTATACCGTGTGCTTGTGCTATTTGCTGTTTTTCCTGAAAGTTAAAAGGGCTTTTATCTCCTTCCACTTTATCGGAAGTACCAATGTAAACATCGGCACCTGGAACAGCACTCTGAAGTTGACGATATACCTCTGCATGATGACTCAGCATAGGTTGAAAACGTCCAGGATAAACAATTACCTTCTTCATAGTACTTATTTATCGGTTTTTAGAATGGACGCCAGATACTCAGTTCGCCGATTTCGATGTGTTGTGGTTGCTCTATAGCCCAACCAATACACTCTGCACATTCTTTTGCAGTTAACATGCTGGCATTTTGTACATGCTTGGTCATATCCGTCTCAACATAGCCTGGATTTATATTAATCACTCTGCATTTTCTGTCAGGATTTTTAAACATCAGAATAAAGGCCTGATGACTCAGTGCTGCTTTTTGTGCACTGTAACCTGAGCTGTTACCGCTTAAACCTGGGTACTTACTTAAACTGGATATATTAACAATGGTTTTAGTTGGGTCTGTTTTCCACTGATCCCACATTGCATTTAACAGATTAACCTGTTCATATCCATGCCATGCGTTATTAACAAACACATCGCACTTTTTTGATGCTTGTACTATTTGACTATGCGAGCTCACTATATCGTAACCATTGCTACGACTAAATCCAATGCAAGTATGTCCCTTGTAAATTAAGTAATCATACAAGGCTTTTCCAATTCCTTTACTATGGCCCGTTATCGCTACTTTCATATCTAACTCCAACTAGATGGTATCTGTCAGTTACGCCATAATTCACAGCAGTGTGTAAACGTGTAGTATTGACTTCGTAACTATTTCCTGCTTCTAACTGCTCATATCTGACTTTAATATCCTTTCCTGGACGAACTCTTTCGTTGAAAAAACACAGATATGAATGATGATTTGTTATTATGGGTATATGTAATCTGATATTGCTTTGTTTACCGTCACCATCTGCATGAACTGAATAAGTGTGTCTGGGTTCCAGTTTCATTAAACGCCAACGATAATATTTTTTGTATCTGGATAACAGTTCCTCTACGTAACCACCTTTAAATGATTTATTCAGTTTGCTATAAAATCTTTCAGGTTGAGATAGATTCCAAATCTTACCAACACTACAAAACCAATCATCATCACCGCTAATACTGGTTACACTGATTTGACTATCGTTCTCAAGTTCATAGTCTTTTATTACAGCCATTATTTCATCTGACAACAATTCGGTATCTATGTCTGTGTCGACTAAGGTTACATAATTCATTTTGGTAATAGTGTTAGTTCTGTTATCTCTAAATTTTTTGGTAAAGTTAAATACCATTCTATAGTATTACAAATGTCTTTGGGTGTTAACTTACCACCAAACGGTCCCAGTGTAAGTGTAAGAACTCTACATGCGGTGCCTGCACGATCTAGGTATACTGCCCTTGCAGATTTATCTAAAGAGTTGCATGCACTAGCAAGGATTTTATTTTTTGAGGGTGAAAACTTATCCCAACAACTTATATTAATTATAGTTTTGCTGGAATCTTGTTTCCAGAAAGGAATCAGTTTATCGAAAATCTCTACTTGATGGAAGTCTTTATGAGCACAATTTATGAAAACATCATGACTACATGCTATCTCCACTATTTCTTTCTGATGGCGTTTTAAATGATATCCGTTTTTACGACTTAGGCCAGTACAATCGTGACCTAACATGTTTAAGTTCTCAAATATATGTCGTCCCAAGCCAGATGTGTGACCTGTAATTGCAATCTTCATACTATTATATATGTGATTTTATTAATCGGACTCTTGTATCCTGACCACCAAACTGCCTCTTCCTTTGATGATTCTGTGATACTCAAATGCTTTAATATGGAATACATCGCCAGGTTTCATTTCTACTGGAATTTTGTTATCTTCCTGAAATTTCCAACCTGATGATTCTACGACAGTAACCGTTCGATCTTTGCGATCTCTGTGCCACACTAATTCAGATTCATCAGTGTGTTCTCTAAAGATACGTTCAAATAAATTGTGTTTAATGTCTGTCTGTTCGTATGGGTTTACCACCACTTGCCACCTTTTACTAAGCCGTATCTTGGAAGTCTACATGCCCAGTAACCGGCTTTTGTTTTATCGTTTTTCTTTTCGCAATTATGTCTTGCCGCAAATGATTTTGCTCTGTTTTTGTTTCCTGATTTTGTTTTTAATCCAGGGTCACCAAATGAAATCTTTTTAACATTGCCTGTTTTAGGATTCTTTACATACACATAGTACTTCTTGCTACCGCCTCTTTTAGGCTTGTTGAGTTCTACATCTTTACCTTGATACTCTGCTTCGTTGACACCTTTCTTTATGTGTAGTACGCCAGTGTCGGGCATGTTCTCATTCCAATAATAACGTGCGCCGTTCAAATCAGTAATATCTGCGTCAGCAACTTTGTATTCACCATAACCAGTTATATTGTCTTTAGCCTCTTCCCTGCTCATTTTACTCATTTCAAAACAACTACCGCCTCTGTCAAAACCCAACAACCAAAAACCGGGACCAACCTCATCAAGTGTGAGTTCTTTATTGCCGTCAGTTATGTATGTGTTGTCACTAACTCCCAGTTCATTAAACATGTTTTGCATACCTGCAGTTGGTCCACCTTCTGGTAATTCTGCTTCAGGCAAACCAGCAAGTTTTCTCAATTCATTAATGTCTTCATCACTTTCATCCAGATACGGAACATCCAACCAAACACGACCAACACCTTTAAGTTCAACACTTTCGCCTATGTCGGTGCTGAGCATTTCTTCGCTTTCCCAATCTAATTCAGGGAGGGCGCCTGCTTCTCGTAATTGTTTGGCTTTGCGGAATGTATCAAAGTAGGCATCGCTTTGATATCTGAACAGACTGTCTGGTAGAGGTACACCCTCTTTGACATGTCTTGCTAATGCTTTAAGTGATTCTGACTCTGCAAATCTTGCAACCACTTCGGGGTCTGGAGACTTTCCTTCTCGTAAATGTATCATCTTCATACTAAACTAGCCAATGCCTTAACTGCATCCACAACTTTTTGTGCAGTTATTTTATTGTCTTCCTCATTTAATTGTTTTTCAATGTTTGTTATATCTAACATATCCTGTATTAGATCATTGTATTCGGATTCAGTTAGCTCTTTGTTTTCTAGTAATTGCTTGTATTCTGTAATTAAATTACCATATGTTGAAAGTAATTGTGCTTCTGTCATTTCTTTCTACCTCCAAATACATCTAACGCCATGTCTACAGTCTTAGTTATATTTCCTCTTTTAATTTTACAATATGCTGGACTAGGAGTATCTGCTTGTTCGACTCTGTCACTCAACTCTTCTGCCAACCCATTTATCTCTGTGTATATACTTGCTACATTACTGTTTAACGTATTTTTACTAAACTCCACAAGTACTCGACTGTGATATTTAATTCTGTCTACTTCACTTTTTTTGCAAGTATCACTCCAACCTGCTGTTACTTTTAATTCTGCTAAATGTCCAAACTCTACTGAATCAAAATTGTCTGGTATAAAACTACAACTTGAACCCAATAATAAAACTGCCCCAATAGTCCATGCCTTAATTTTTAACATTTATGCTTTGACGCAGTTGTTGACTCTGACGCCACCTTTCATCTTGGTGCCTTGCTTTTTGTAGCCTTTCCAGCACTTAGGGTCTAAGC
>Ga0255772_10000584_pt1 | contig 36067 bp, 10 predicted proteins | sample 071ome_34_FD_179970 | JGI IMG/M metagenome (GOLD analysis project Ga0255772, IMG submission 179970) | Coastal salt marsh microbial communities from the Groves Creek Marsh, Skidaway Island, Georgia - 071411BT metaG (version 2) | ecosystem: Environmental > Aquatic > Marine > Intertidal zone >...
AGACGGCAATTGTTTGTATCCTCCGAAAGCATTAGGAGGTTCACCGATTGAATCACCTAACATTAAGATTGACAAGAAGCAGGTAAAGTTCTACACTAGTGCCACGCCACCTGAGGATGTGGATGGTACTAAAGCAAATCCTCTCATTCCTGCTCCATGTGTACCAGGAAAGAGAGTGTTAGTACCAAAGAACAACACGAATGTGTTTTTCAATGGACAGTTACCGATTGTTGTCGGAGATGTCTGTCAAACGCTAACAGGCATTGAGAGACCATTGGTAGGACCATTTGGACCGAGCACGGTTGTGATCGGCACCAAGTCATGATATAATATTAAAGTCAACTGAGGTAATTATGGCAAGAGCAAAGATTGGACTGAGTGGTCAGCAGATGATCGAGTCCCAACCCAAGAACACCCGTCAGGGAAATGGGAAGAACACGAAGTATGCTGCTACTAGCAGAAATAAAGCAAGGAAACCATATCGTGGACAAGGTAAGTGAAGTAAGAGAATGGATTAAGCATGTTTCGTTGAAGCGTGGGGAACTGGGTGGTTTTGCCATCTGTCCCTACGCTTTTTCTGCGTCTGTACATATAGAGGAACGCGCTCTGAAGGATGTGACTCTGATAGAAGCGGGCGCGGATGTTATTATTTTTATTGTTGAAGATTGTAGTGTTGCTGCTATGATGGCAACGGTAGATCGTCTTAATATGTGTCATAGGGATTATTTGTTCCTGGACGATCATAAAGACGAACCCACGTTTATTAATGGGGTTCAGTCAAACTTTGGTAAACATAATTTAATTTTGTGTCAACGCCGTGATAAATTACTACAGGCGAGAGAAAATCTTCACAAGACGGATTATTATACCTATTGGCACCAAGAAATGTACGAGAGGATTATCAATGGCAAATTCACCAGTAGACAAGAGCAAACAGTTCGTAGACTCTGGAATGACACTCATAACAGATCCAGCAGCTGATTATTGGTTAGAGAAGGCAGCGAAAGCAAAAAAACCAGTAGATCCTCGTAACGATGAAGATTATGACACTTGGGAGTATGGTATGGAATACCTTCCAGGTGATATGGAATGGGCAGATGGTTTTGTTGGGAAGTGAGATAAATAATCAATAAAGCTGCCTTTATGCCAGAGATCGTATCATATAAAGATTTCAATCTCAGTTTTAAACCCCATCCTGTAACTGAGGATTTAATGGTGGTGAAAGACAATGCAGATATTAAGCAGTCACTTAAAAGTCTTTTATTGACAAAAAAGGGTGAGCGACTGTTTAACTATGATATTGGAACAAATCTGACCAGTTTATTATTTGAACTTGCCGATTATTCTACAGCATCACTTATTCGTGATGAAATGATCGTTGTAATTTCTAATTTTGAAAAAAGAATTGTCATTAAAGAACTAACGGTCGATGTTAATTATGAAGACAATGGTTATGATATTCGTTTGTCTTATGAGATTGTTGGTCGTTATGATACCCCTGTAAACGTAGAATTCTTCCTAGAGAGTGCTAGATAACCATGCCTTCATACGTACAAGTCGCTAATTTAGACTTTCAAGACATCAAAACCGCTCTCAAAGATTATCTAAGGGCACAATCAGACTTTACTTCATATGATTTTGAAGGGTCAGCGATGAATGTCCTTTTGGACGTTCTTGCTTATAATACTTACTATACAGCGTTTAACGCTAACATGGTAGTTAATGAGTTGTTTCTTGACTCTGCTACCCTTCGTGATAACGTTGTAGCACTTGCTAAGCAGTTAGGATATAAACCCAAGTCAAAAACCGCCCCTAAGGCAAAGATTACCTTTGAGGTAGATTATCCCCAAAGTGCCCCCGAAACCGCCGTACTGAGGAAGGGAACGGGGTTTACGACAGTATTTGATGACACTCTCTATACATACGTCGCTATTGAGGATCAAACGGCACCTGTAGAGAATGGCACTGCTTATTTTAATGACATCGAAATTTACGAAGGCACATTAATTACAAATAACTTTATTGTAACGACAGACAGACCACAAAGATTTATCTTACAAAATAGTGGTGTCGATATTGATTCAATTAGAGTAAAAGTTTACAATAGCACCCAATCGACAGCTTTTTCTTGGTATGAGTATGCCGACAATATTCTTAATGTAGAACCAAACTCCAAAGCATTCTTTTTAGAAGAAATTGAAGATGAACGCTACGAATTATTCTTCGGTGATGGTGTTCTTGGAAGAAAGTTAGAGAACGGCGAAAAAATTGAAGTATCGTATCTTGTTACTAATGGTGAAGACACCAATGGTGCTAGGAATTTCACTTACAATGGTGTTTTACAAGATTTATTTGGTGGCACTGGATATCCCACTGTTGTTTCTATTACTAGCACCGAACCTTCAAATGGTGGTGCTGGAATTGAAAGCATTTCTAAGATTAAATTTAATGCTCCTAAGTTTTTTGCCACTCAGGACAGAGCGGTAACTGCTGCTGACTATGGTGCTATTATCAGAAACTTGTATCCTGCTATTTCTGACATCATTACATTTGGCGGGGAAGAGGATGAACCACCCGAGTATGGCAAAGTAAAAATTGTTGTCAAACCAGAGAACGCTGCTACTTTATCTACAACAACTAAGAGAGATTTAACAGCAAAACTTAAGAAGTACATGGTTGCTTCGGTAACACCAGAGATTGTTGATCCATCTATTCTTTATGTTGAGGTTACCAGTCAAATTTATTACTCATTAACAAAAACTACTCAAAGACCTGAGCAAATTAGAGCAAAGGTTGTCACATCTGTGGAAAACTATTTGAAACAGGCAGAGGTAGAGCAGTTCAATGGTAAATTTAGATACAGTAAATTTGTATCTACAATTGATAATGCTGATGCCAGTATTAGTTCTAATACTAGTAGTATTACATTGAGAAAAGATTTCGTTCCACAAATTAATTCAACTTCATATTATGAGTTGTGTTATCAGAACATTTTTGACAAAGATTGTGAGGGATCGACCGTTGCCTCAACTGGGTTTAAGGTATCTGAGTTCCCAACGTACACCGTGTATTTTGAGGATAGGGATGGCGTAATCGTCCTATATAGAATAGACAATTTGACAGGTGAAAAGATTACACTCAACGACTCTTTGGGTACAGTAGATTATGAAAAAGGCGAAATTAAGTTATACGATTTAACTATCGTTCAAGGTAGTTTTGGTGACAATAAGATTGAAGTTCGTGTAAGACCCAAAAACTTAGATATTGTTGCTTTGAGAGAAGTGTATCTAGATGTTGATTTGACTAAGAGTAAGTTCACGGCATACCCAGAGTAATTAGATGGCTCCTAAGAAGAGAAGATTATCATCCCTAGTTGAGTCACAACTCCCAGGGTTTATCCGATACGAGTATGAAAATTTCTCTAAGTTCGTAGAAAAATACTACGAGCAACAGGAGTCTGTTGGTCAGCCAATTGACATCATTTCTAATCTTGGTAAGTATAGAGATATTGATACTTATGAGAAGCATCTTCTTGAGCAATCATCCACGCTTGTAAGTAATATTGCTGCCGACTCTACTACATTTGAAATAGCAAATGCAGCATCATTTCCAGAAGAGAATGGTTATATTAAAATTGGTGACGAAATTTTATTCTATCAATCTAGAACTGGAAATGTCCTAGAAGAGGTTTCTAGAGGTGTCAGTGGTAATACTACCCTAGGAGATCTATATCATTCATCTACGTTTGTTACAACGGCAGCTGCCCCTCACTATCAAAGTGATGTTGTATATAACATAAGTAATCTATTTTTGTATGCTCTTGTAAAAGAGTTTGAAAAAACTTATCTCTCTTCATTCCCAGAAGCGTATCTCAAAGATGAAGTAGATAAAAGAATTCTTATTAAGAATATTACCAAGTTCTATAAGAGCAAAGGTACTGATAGGTCTGTTAAATTTATTTTTAACTCTATTATCAACAAAGACCCTGATGATATTCCTGTAGTTGTCAGTCCAAAAGAATCTACTCTAAAAGCTTCTACATCTGATTGGTCTCAAGATTATTATCTTGCTGTAAAAATTGTTAATGGCAATGCCGAAGATTTAATTGGTCAAGTTATTACCCAGAATTTAGATCCTTTTAATTCTAATATTACTTTTGCTTCGGGTGTTGTTGACAACGTAACTTATGTCGGTAACGACGAGTTTGACGGATACTACAAAGTTATTCTAGAGAAATCATCCGTAAATGGTGAGTTTGCCGTTGCTGGAAGAACTAAGACGTTAGTGGGATTAACTGCTCAAGCAACCACTGATGATAGAATTACTGTAAAGTCAACAATGGGATTCCCTCAAAGTGGAAAACTATTGATTGGTGATGAAGTAATTATTTACAAGGACAAAACAGTAAATCAATTTATTATTGGCGAAAGAATTGGACCAATCCGTAATCACAATGCTGATAAAAATGTATACACATATGTTGACATCACTAGTTCTGATGTACGACTAATTTCTCTTGGAATGGTTTACAATTTGTCTCCAGTTGTTCCTGCTCCATATTCTTCTTCTGGAGAACGTGTTCAAATTTCACAACCTGGATTTGAAACTCTAGATCCAATTGTTTACGATCTAGAGAACAAGAAAAATAGGTGGTTGGTAAACACTGCTGGTTCTTTTGCTACCATCAAAACAGTTGCTCAGAATTTTACGTCCGATGTATCTGCCCTGTTTGAAGATGAACAGTATTATTATGTTGCTTCCTCATCACTTCCATCACAAGATGTTTTAACAAATACCTCGTATTCCGAAGTATTATCTGATCAGAAAAATTTAAAAATTATCAGAAAGAGACCATCAACTACTACTGAGGTGTATAAAACTACCAACAGAGATGTTGGCGTGTTTATTGATGGTGTTCCTGCTATTGGTTATAAAGATACCGAGTTTTTGAAGTATGGAGAAATCGTATCGGTAACAGTAACTAATAAAGGCAACTCATATGCTGCTGCTCCTTATGTCCTTATTAATGAAAGAACTAATCTAGCAAGATGTACATTATCTGGATCTACAGTTGATCAAATTGAAATTTTAACAAATGAAGTATTTGATGAAGATCCTACGATTAGAATTACATCTGGTGAAGGAGCTATCTTGAAAGCAGTAGTGACAAAAGGTGTCATTACTAGTATGGATGTTATTAATCCAGGTAGATACTATTCATCACCACCTAATATTAGAATTGTTGACAATCTAGGAAAGGGTGCTTTTGCTGAATATGAAGCAATTTTAACTCCAGATGGAAAACTTGATGGAGCTCGTAAAATTAGTGGTGGTAGATTCTACACTTCTGGACAAGTTAATGTAGTAGTGGAAGCAGTTGGAAGAAATGCTTCTGGAGTATGTGAAATCAAGAAGTGGGTTTATGATAGGTATAACAGATATAAGAATAATCTAGATTCAAATAATGGCACTATTTTACCAAACTACAATCCTGGAAAGGGATTTGGATATGCTTATCTCGCTAACCCCGATAAGTTAAGAGAAAGAGCATATAGCAGTCCGTTAGAATATAGTCAGAACAAAGCGAATGCTACTAAGAAACATTCACCAATTTTAGGTTTTGCCTATGATGGCAATCCTATCTATGGTCCATATGGTTACAGTGTTCCTACTAATAGTGCTTCTACTGTACAAAGACTGAGTACAGGATATAGAATTAATGGCAGTAGACCGAAAGGTCCTGATACTGGAAGGTATCCACTAGGGACTTTTATTGACGATTATACTTGGACTCCTAGCATTAATTCTGGTAAGACCGAATTAGATCAAAATAATGGAAGATATTGTGTAACCCCAGAATATCCAAACGGAACGTATGCTTATTTTATCACTATCGACGATAATGAGGTTCCACAGTTTCCATATATTCTAGGTGACAACTTTTATTCTCTACCAGTAGATTCTAACTACAATTCAAATATTTCACAAGATGATATTCCTTTTGGAGTAAAATCTTTGAGAACCACAACATCAGAACAAAATGGTGGAGGATTTTTTGGTTTTATTAAAGATGTCAAGAGTGGTAATATATCTTCTGCTTATATTGAAACCACTAGGGATTACTTCTCTCCTGGAGGAGATGTATACATCAATAATGATGGTACTGGTGGATTTGGTGCTGTAGTCAAAGTAGATGAAGTTACTGGCAAGACCGTTCAATCTATTGAATCCCAAGAAACTAAAGCAGTTAAAATTAGCACAGTTCAACCAGCATACTTTTTTAAGGGAGATGAGATTATTCAGGTTGATTCTGAAGGAAATAGTTTTGTTGGTGGAGAAGTTATTGGCGATGTTATTAACGAAAATACTTTTGTTTTAAGGAATGTCTCTGGAGATAGTGATTTTAAGATTGAAGATGGTTCTACTATCCAATCGGAAACTTTAGTCCAAAGAGTGGTATTAGATATTGATGCTAGCTTTACTATTGGTTCTACGATTAGATTGACGAATGATGATGATGAAGATGTAGCGACTGGTTTAATTTTAGAAACTACAACCAGACAAAATTCACTCACCATTAAGGTTGACGATATCACTAAACCTTTTTATGCCACTACCGATTATTATTTACGTAGTTCTACACTAAGTGATACTAATAGAGCAGAAATTATTTCTGTAAATTCGTTAAGTAGTGGTTTAGAACCATTTGAAATTGATGATAATATTGCTATTGTTCAAACTGATGGCGATCATAATCTAGGAATTAATGACAAGGTTAACGTCACTGTTATTCCAAATGATGCTACTACCACCACAACATATTATGTCAGAAAGAGATTATATCAAAGAGCAACAGTTCTTGCTCCATCACACAGTTCTGTTATAGAGGATAAAGGTCTTGGCAGTTTTGACATTTTAAATAGTGGTTTAGAATACACATCAAATACGTATGAAGATGTAGAACTTATTTTTCAAGATTCGAATTTAGCACGTGCCAATATTGGTAAGCTAGGAGATTCTGGAAATGCTAGAGCTACAGTAGTTGTTTCTAGTCCTGGCGGATTGGGAACTGGTACAGTTACGTCTATTATCATTACCAATAAAGGATCTGGATATAGAACTGGCGATATTCTTACTATTAGAGATAGTGATCTCAGCAGAGCCGCTAACGCAGCATCAACTCAAAGGATTACTCTACAAGTAGATCATGTTGGATTTGCTTCTTCTAACACAACATTATACGTTTCTAATGTAAATAACCTTTCACAAAATGATTTGATTAAGATTGGTCCAGAAATCCTCAAGATTACTAGAGTTGATACTCAAACAAAGACTGTTACTGTTGAGAGAGGACAAGAAGGTACTGTACCTACAAATCACTATGATAGAGCATCTGTATCTTTAGTTAATCCTTATTATAGATTTGATGATAACTTCCGTCCTTTTGGTGATGGTATTACTAAACCGTATTTGTTAGATTATGATCAAGATAATCAAGAAATCTTTGTTGGGTATGACTATAATGTAGCAAATCCACAGAAAATTGCTCAAAGCACTAGCTTCTTTGACAATAGTGTTCCTAGAAAACTTGTACAAATGAGATCTGTACAAGATGCTGCTTATAATCTAGAGTTTTCGACTGACAATACAAACTTTGAAGTAAATCCCATTATCAATATTCAAAAGTATTACAGATATACATTTGATGTTTCACATGTGTCTATGGCAGATACATATCTAGATTTTTCTGCCAGTGCTAACTATAATATCTTTACAGAAGAAAAAGAAGTTAGTAATATTTCTCCAGGAAGTGCTGGATCTTTTGTTAGTATTAAATTAGGATTTGGTCCAGCTATTTCTAACAACAACTTCCAAAATCAACAACCGATTAACTATCAAAACTATTTTTACTTTATTAAAGTTTCTCCTGATGTGGATACAAGTAATTCTTATTTAAGAATTATCAACGATCCATTAACATCAATAAACACCGTAAATTATGTTACTTCCGATAGATTTGTTTATTCTATGGCAGAAGTCCCTGCCTATGATGGATCTGGAGATATTTCATACACAACTACATCTAGGGAAGCAATTGGTGGACTGACCAACATTAAAATTGTCAATACAGGAGAAAATTATAATCTTCTTCCAACAGTTAAAGGTATCTCATTGTCTTCCGAATTTGAAGCAAATGTTGAACCATTTTATGATGAAATTGGTCAAGTTGTGACTGGATTTGATATCATTGATGGCGGTAGTAATTATTCAAAACCTGTACTAATTGTTACCGATGGCGATGGATCTGGGTATGAATATGAATGTGATGTTCAGTTTGGTAGAGTCTCTACAATTAGAATCTTATCGAAAGGTGAAGGATTTACATATAAACCATCTGTGAGAATTGTTGAATCGGATGTTAAAGTTTACTTAGAATCTAATAATATTGGATTGCCGAAGAATATTCAAATCAGCGGTCCAGGTAGAGGATTTAATGCTGACGAGTCTTTATTAAGCACTTATAAGTCACCAACTACATTTGTACTGAGAAATATTTCTGACAAGTTTTTCTTTGGTGAAAAAATTATACAAGATGCTACTGGCGCTACTGCTATTGTATCTGAGAATGGATACAGAGAAGGAAGTAACTTATTAAAAGTAAATTCTTTGAGTGGTGTATTTAAGAATGGCGAAGAAATCAAGAGTGCTATTGGTTCTAGAACAGCAACTCTCTATGCCCAACTTTCTACAGAATTTGACCCAGAAATTAAATCATACGTTGATAATTTTGGTTTCTATACATCAGATAGAGGTAAACTAAGCAACAATAATCAAAGATTACAAGATTCTTACTTCTATCAAGATTACTCATATGTTTTAAAATCTAAAACATCTATTGAAGTATGGAGAGATCTGATTAAAGAAACGACTCACCCAGCTGGATTCCAGTTATTTGGTGAGATGGTTGTTGATAGTAAGGCAGAAGCACCAATGCCTACTTCACAACCCACTTTAAATTATGTTAGTGTAATTGAGTTACCTACGGTACAGATAACATCTCTATCATCTTCTAGAGTAATCACAGTAATTCAAGAGAAGTTTGAAAACACTATTATTGAAGATGGTGTTGGATCTGTTTCTGTAGATACTTTTGATACCACTGAAACTAACACTTATAATGTGTCATTAACACCAGCATTTGATGGTAGATTTGATCCCAATACTGGACAAGTCATTGGTACTAAGACATTTACCATGGTTGACCAGGCATCTGGAAATGCTTTAACACTGTCTAGAAATGAACAACTATTTGTCACATTAGATAGTGTTATTCAAGAACCAGGAGTTTCTTACACCATCAGTGGATCTTCGATTACATTTGCTCAAGCACCTTTTGGTGATAGAGTAATTGAAGGTCAAGATGTTTATGCTGTTAAGTTTTTTGGTAGGGCAATCAAATTTAAGAACCCAACCTTAAACACTAGGTATTTTAGAAAACTCCAAAGCATTGCTAATCAGTTTGATGGCGTACAATTTGAATTTGATCTTTATTGGGAAGATGGTACTATTGTAAAGACCGATCCCAATGAAAATCTCATTGTAGCATTAAATGGTGTTATTCAAAAGGCGAGAGGAAATGAAACCGAACCATTTGGAAACTCGTATTCTATTATTAGAGATGAAGACTCTAGTGTAGCCGATAAGATTAGGTTCTCCAAACCACCAATCGACAACGAAGATCTTTATGGTCCTCCAGAAGAATTACCAGAGGAACTCAAAGCGTATGAAAAGTGTTTCATCTACAGTATTGGTAGTTATCAGCGTCTAAAAATTAATTCGAGGCTTTATGAGTATAGATTTGGCGGTCCTTATCTAATTCAAGATGAAATTACTAACGAGATTAGAAAGGTTGATGATTCTTCATATGCCTTGGTATTCATCGATGGTGTTTTACAACAAGAAGGAAAATCCTATCAAATTGTAGGACCAAATATTACTTTCACAGAACCACTTAAATCGTATGAAGACGCTACTGGTCTTAGAGTCACCCAGGATGTAAATATCATTCTGATGTACGGTAGAGATGTTCCTAGAACTCTTACTTTCTACGAATTTGAACCTAATACTTTTAGTAATACACTACAAGTTACTTTAGAAGGAACTGGCATTACTCAATCTATTATTGATGCCTATGATATTAGATCTGTAAATCCAAGAGTATATTTCACTCAAGGTTCTACTTTAGTTGGTAAACTTGCTACGTATTCAATTCAAAGTGCTGACAAGATTATTATCAACTTTGCTAATCCACTGAACGTTAAATTAGATTCTGACACTCCACTTACGATCAATGATCTAGATTATCTGTATACAGGAAATTATAATTCTGCTGTTATTTCAGGAACTTATACAGTAAGTTATGAATATAAAACAGACGAAGATGGTGATCGGGTTCTTGAAAGATCTGTACCTCAGTGGTTGTATGGATTAGTAGCTGGCAACCGAGCATGGAATAATAGAAATTCTATGTTTGCCAACTTGATTCCTGGTGATAAAATTCTAATTGATGGAGAATCTAAGTACCGTACTGTAACTGCTACGCCAGATACAGCTAAGGCGATGAACTATAGAGATGGCGATCTAGTTCAAACCGCCATTTATGCTAAGGCAAACGTAACTGATTATAATGGAGACACTCAAGGTGTTGGTTTAAGTTTGACCGCTAATATTAGTGGTGGTGCTGTTCAAACCTTAAATGTTGCTGATGTTGAGTGGAACCAACGTGACCTACAACTTTACTTTGAGCAAGATATTCTTTTACAACCCACTGCTTATGAATATTACACCACTCCAGAAGTTCACTTCATTCCTGTAGATGGAAATGGTGGTGGTGCTAAGGCAGAGGTTATTGCTTATGGTGGTCAGATTCTTGATGTTGTATTAACTGAAGGTGGTAGTGGTTACACACAACCACCAAAAGTAGTTGTAGCAAGGCGTTTCAAGAGAATCAAAGAAAACGCTCGTAAAGTTGATACTTTAATTAAACTTGGAGTACAAAGTGTTGAAGGAGTAGGATCTCCAATTAGTTCTGTATCTGAGGTTATTCTCTTTGGCGATGGAGATACCAGTGCTATTTTCTCTTTAGTTACATTTGGCGGATCAACTGGATCTATTGTTTCTACTGCCGATCAAATTACCAATAATGTCAACACCTTAGCAGGTGAAGAACGTCAGGCAACAATGCCTCAACAGGCTGCTCCTACAGAACTTAAGGCAAGCCCAAGAATCTTTAGATTACCAACTGTTAATTACAATGTTGATAGAGTCATTACTCAGGTTATTGGTGGCGTTTCTGGATTTGAAATCGATAATTCTATCAAGACCATTGAGGTAGATCAGTTAACAGCAATCATTCAGATTCCAGCAAGAAAGGCATTTGTTCCAAAAGGACTACCTTCTCTTAATGGTTACGGAACATTCTTGGATGCTCCATTGGCAGAAGTTATCAACGCTCCTGACAATTACAGAGAGATTGTATATGTAGCAAATACTAGTAGATTCCCAGACACTCCAAGTAGATTACGTATTGGTAGAGAACTTCTATTCTATAGAGAGAAACAAGAAGATAGATTCCTTGGGGTTAGCAGAGGTTGGTTAGGTACAGCAGCTGATGCTCATAATGCTGGTGATCTAGTTCTTCATGAACCAGAATTTGTCACTCTACTTTCTGGTGGTGTCACTGAGATTTACACTGAAGTCAGTGTTTCTTCTGCCTCTACTGCTAGAAGAGAATCTAAGTTTACTATTCAATCTATCAGTGATGTTCAGATTGTTGAAGAAGAATCTCATGTAAATCAAATTGAAAATGAATTCCAAATCGAAGTTGATCAATTTGAACCAGATGTAATTGAACAGATTACAATCATTCCTCCTACATCATATAATATCATTACCAGTGTACATTCTACTACTTCTAGAATTAGTTTTGCCGATGTAACTCCTAGAGATATATCTGGATTTGTTAATGCCGAAGTTGTTACGATTGAAGAAACAACTCTCCAATTAACACAAGAAGATAAGATTCTCATCAAACCACTTTCTAAGATTGAATCTATTTCTATTGGTTCGATTTCTGCTACAGCATCTTCTACATCTCAAGTTGTTACTACTTCTTATAATAACACGTCTACTTTAATTGGTCTTAATGTTGAAGTACTCAATACAATAAAGACTATATCTTCTCCTCTTGTTGACCCAATTAATATTAAGGTCAATTCATTGCCAACGACTTCTATTGTGACAACAATTACAGATCATCAATTGGATCTTACTTCAATTGCTGAAATGAACGTTCTTACAGAACAGCAAGTATTACGTCGTTCAATTGAAATTACTACAAGTATACAAGATGTTGACACATTTGTAACTACATTTAGTTTGATTGTTGGTTCTAGAGCAGATGGCGTTGGTGGATCTGCTGTTCAAGTTCCTTACAAATTTGCTGTTATTGATTTTATCATTGAAGAAAATGTTCTTGAAACTACTATTGAGCAAAGAAATGGTAATACAGTATTCTTAGCAGATCCATACAATGAAGTTGTTTATAGAGATGGATCTACATTTATTGTAGAGAACAGATCACAAAAAGAACCACCAGGATTTGAAGACTACACGTTGGGTAATGTTGGTCTCACGTTAGGAGCATTCGAAACTAATGCTTTAGTTGATTCTGGTATTAGTTCTGGATTAACAATTGGAGATCTAGATGCCATTTACCCAACATTAAGTATCCGTGATTTCGAATTTAGAGAGCAATCTGCTTTAATTGCTAATGGTGATAGATTTAATCTTGCCATCCCATCGTATCAGCAACCTGTTGCTTTATCACAAGTGTCGGGTGCTATACCAGCATCTATCACCGTATTGAGTACAGAATACTTTGCTGATTCTGGTTATCTATATACAAGAGGAGGAACAGTGGTACAGTATACCGCTAAAACCCCCACATCATTTGAAGGTTGTACGGTCTTCCGAGGAACAAACAGCATTACGGTTGGGGACGATATCATTCCGTTCTCTGTCGTATAAATATAAATAAATCAGACAAAACGTTCACACCCCCGAGAGAGTTTATCAATGGCTGCTATCATCTCAGATAAGTTTAGAATTTTTAATGCTTCCCAGTTTCTAGAATCACTGAGTGAAGCAGAAGACACGAAGATGTATTTCTTCGTAGGTCGTCCTCAACGTTGGGATGCCTACCTAGAAATCTTCAGTGCTAATAACACAGCATTCGTTGTTGGCAACGAAGTATATGTTGGTGCTACTTATGGCACTGCTACCTTTAAAGCAGAAATTAGAGAAGTATACGAAAACTCACTTCTTCTATTCCAAATTGGTCCAACCACAAATGCTACTCCTGCAGTAGGTTCACAACTCAAAGCGTGGAATGGAACTGCTGATACTGGCGCTCAAGCATTGACTGGTGTTTATCGTTACGCTACAGAGGATGTTCCCCCTGTACCTCTCGACAACCAAGCAGAAAAGTATGATATCTATGATGATATCATTGCTGCTAAGCGTATTACCACCGATTTCGCCCGTAGCGTAATCCGTCGTTTCAACTGGGACATCTCTGCTAACCCAGTATTCGACATGTGGAAGCCTGATTACTCCACAACTCCTGGTTCTGGTGGTCAGATTGGTAAGGCAGCTGCTACTGGTGCTACCAACATTGCTGACGCTAAGTACTATCTAATTAACTCACAGTACGAGGTATTTAAGTGCCTCTACAATGGTCAAAATCCTGCTAACACAAGCGGTCAAACTGCCACTAACGAACCCAAGACCACACCTTCTGCTGGTCAAGGTTCTTATGATGCTGTTACTGGCAAATTTACCGAGGATGCTTCTGCTCCTGGTGGATATATTTGGAAGTATATGTACACCATCCCAACTGATGACGTACTACGCTTCCTGTCTACGGACTTCATGCCAATTGTTCTTCCAACGAACCAGTCACGTATCGATACCGAAGCAATCGCTACAGCTGCTCCTAATGCCATCGATGTTGTTCTAGTTGAAGACGCTGGAACTGCTCTACCTAATGGTACTCACTATGCTCCTATTCTTGGAGATGGCACTGGTGGTGCCGTTGAAGTTGTAGTTGTTGGTGGTAGTATCAGTGAAGTAACTGTTGTAACTCCTGGTTCTGGTTACACTTATGCTTCTATTGCTTTAGAAACTGGTCTTCTAAATGGCGATCCAGGTTGGACTGGTTCTGCTTATGGTCTATACACTTCAACCGCTTTCAGTGCTGCTGTTACTGTAGGTAATACAGCAACTGGTGCTCTTGAAGTCATTCTACCTCCTCAAGGTGGTCACGGTTCGAACTTTGAAGAAGAGCTCAATGCCAAGCGTGTTATGACGAACATCCGTCTAACTTATGCTGAAGGATCTGGCGACTTCCCTGTTGATAACGACTTCCGTCGTATCGGTATTATCAAGGATCCATATGCTTTCGGTACTACAACCGTCGCTTCTACCAGCACCCTAAATGGTGTATATGCTGCCAGAATTGAGAACGCTACTGCTGACTATCAGGTTGATGAAACAATCCGTCAAACTGTTGCTGCTGGTGGTTTTGCTTACGGCACCGTAGTTTCTTGGGAACTAGATGCTGGTAATGCTGGTCCTGGTGGAACTGGTGTTCTCAAGTGGATTCAGTCACCTTCACTTCACACCGATGCTGGTGTTGTAAGAGCTTTCGAAGCATCAGCTAATAACATTGAAGGTCTTTCTTCACTTGCTGCTGGTGATGTTATCACCACTGCTGATGATGCTGTAGAAGCAAACGTGACTCTCGGTGGAGTTACATTCTCGAATGGTCTTGCTAACCCAGAGATCGAAAATAACTCTGGCGAGATCATCTATGTTGAGAACCGTCGTCTCATCACACGTGCTGCCGACCAGATCGAAGATATCAAACTCGTTATTGAGTTCTGATTTACTTTTTACTCCGCTAAATACTTCAACGATAATGTAGAGTATTTGGCGGAGTAACATGCCACAGAAGACTAATCTTAATGTAGCACCATATTATGATGATTTTGATGCTGACAAGAACTTTTACAAAGTTCTGTTCAGACCTGGATACTCGATCCAGACTAGGGAATTAACATCTCTACAATCGATCCTCCAGAATCAAATTGAGAGTTATGGTAAGTTCTTGTTTAAACAAGGACAGCAAGTAATTCCTGGTGAAGTTGGTTTAAATACCAAACTTGACTTCGTTAAATTGTCTTCTGTGTCTGAGGTTGCTGTCAATGAAGGTGGACAAATTGTCTACAAAAAATATGACATTAAAAAACTAGTTAATACTGACCTTAGGGGAATCAATTCGGGGGTTGTCGGTAAGGTCGTATCAGCAGAATATGGGTCTGACATAGAAGCTGATACATTGTTTGTCAAGTATACAACTAGTGGTGACGCTAATAATGAATCTACTTTTAGACAAGGCGAAACACTCGAAGTTATTGACGGCATCAACACTCCTCTACTTGTAGTTGGTACTGATGGTAGTGTTCTACCAACTAGTATTAACGTAACCGATCCTGTCTCTGGAAATGTTAACTCGTTTAGCAGTCCAGCGATGGGATTTGCTACTGCAGTTGAAGTTCAGGAAGGTATTTACTTTGTAAATGGTTTCTTTGTCAAGAATCAGAAACAACTCCTGATTATTAATAAGTATTATGACAAAGCTTCCGCTAAAGTTGGATTTACAATCAACGAAGATATTGTAACTCCAGAACAAGATGGTTCTTTATATGATAACGCTAGAGGTTTCTCTAACGCTTCTGCTCCTGGTGCTCACAGACTTAGTATCGATCTAACCTTAACTAAGTTTGATTATGGAGCAAACACAGATAAGAACTTTATTCAACTTCTTCAAATTAAAGAAGGATCTGTAGAGAAACAAGTAAAAGCAGCAGATTATTCTCTACTAGAAGAAACCTTAGCAAGAAGAACCTATGACGAATCTGGAGACTATGTTGTAGATGATTTTGATTACTCTATTAGAGAATACTACCAGAAAGGATTTAACAATGGTGTGTATGCTCTCAGTGAAGAAACTGGTCTAGTTAATGGATATAGTGAAGTAGATGCTGCTGATAGAATGGTTCTTACCGTAAGTTCTGGTAAGGCATATGTCAAGGGTTATGAAATTGTTAATAAAGAGTCGAAACCACTAGAAGTAGAAAAAGGAAGAGATACTCTTTCTAGAGACAACGTTACTCTAAAGAGTCGTGGACTTCCAGAGTTTAATATTACCAACGTATATGGTTCTGTTCCTTTGAACAACGTTGGCGATACAATTACAGGATATCCAACTGTAACTTTAAATTCAACATTTACTGATGGCACAATTGGGTTCTCTGGTCTAGAAGCATCTTCATATTACAAGAGAACTGTTAATAGAAGATCAAAACAACTTGGTATTAATACTGGTATTAAAACTATTTGGGTTCAACTTTCTGGGACAGTTCCATCTAACACTGATGCTATTCCCAACACTTTATGGTTTGTCACTACAAGAGGAACTGGAAGTGTTCTTGGCAAATCTGTTGAGGTGATTGCTAAATCATTAGTAACCAGAGAAGATATTGCAGCAGCAACGACATTTGCTGAACTTACTGTTATTGGCGATAAGGCAATTCTAGATGAGTTCTTGCTTGAGTATGATACTGGATTCCCAAATGTTTTTGAGAAATACCTATATCAAACCGAAGCTGCTATGCTCTCCGAGACGGGAGAATGGGGTACAATTAGAGACTACAATGCTAGTATTACTCCAGTAATTGGTTTGGCAAAACCAAAAAACTTTAGACTTATCAATAGAGCATTAGGATTTAATCCAGATACTGATATTGTTCTATCTAGAGGTAGATCTGGAACACAAACTCCTTATGAGGCTACATTTGGATTTAGTTATTTCAATCCAACATTCTTTACAAAACTAACTTTAGATAGAAGTATAGCAGACGGCACCTTTACAAAAGGTAAGTACATTTATGGAAAAGAAAGTAAAGCGTATGCTGTTATTGAGAATGATACTACAGAAAATTTCTCTGGAAATAACACACTGTTTGTAACTACTCTGTTTGGACAGTTTATTTCTGGCGAAACCATTATTGATGAAGCAAACAATACTATTAAAATTGCTAAGAACAACACTCTGTCACACTTTGTTGTTACCAAGCGAGGTGCTAATTATGATGGTTCTGAGAACATGTTCATTAATGGTGCTGAGTATGATCAATCTAAGATCGACTTGTCTTACAACTCTAGTGGAACAGCAATTGTATCTGCTGTAATTTTAGATCAAAAAGTTCGTAATATTGAGTATTTTTCACCACCTGTAGTTACATTAACTGGAGATGATGATAATGCTACCCCTGCTATTATTGTTCCTGTATTGTTTAGAGATACTGTTCTGACTTACACGCCTCAAAATGTGAAGTCATTTGCTTCGGTATACAATAACTATACTTTTACAGCAGATATTGATGTATCATCTTCATCTTATGCTACATACACTCAAATTAGTGACTTTAGTTTCTTTGGATCTGAGGGAGGAAAATATCTTGAGTGTAATGGATTTGGTGCTAACTTAACTGGATTAATTCAGGGAGACATTATTCAGTTTACCGATGCTGATAACAACGTAATCAGAACAGTTGTACAATATGTTACCGAACCTTCTGGTATTGATAAATCAAGAATTTATCTCGATTATTCTCTACCAGCAGATGTTGTAAATGCTACTATTATTAAATTACGTCCAAGAATTGCTAACTCTTCATCTTCATTGGTGTTCCCAACAGGAAGTAAGCAAGTCGCTTCTTTAGTTAGTGATACCAGCGATACTAAGTTCAAGTATTACATCAGAAAAGATTTTGTAACTGAACTTTCTGCTGCTGGTGGATTACTAACTTTCACCGCTCAATTGCCAGTTGGTACACAAAAGTTTGTTGGATTTACTGAACAAAACTTTATCATTACTGTACTAGATAAAGGATCTTCTACAGTTGTAGAAAATGGTGATATTGTTTATATTGATCCAAGATACGTCACTATTACAGATTCTCAAGTTACTGCTAGCACAGTTACAGCTGGCGCTTTGGCAATTGAAGGACTACCACAGAATTACTTTGGAACCATCCTTGATGGCAACTATCCAACTCTCAAATTAACCGCTACGGTAGAGATCGACAAAGCACGTCCTAGATTAAAAACTGTAGTCAGAAATAAGAGAGTTGTTGTCGTTTCAAGTGGTGACCGTGTAATTCCTATTAGAGGTCAAGATTATGATTCTGATATTATTGAAACGTTCTCATATTCTGATGTATTTAAATTAAAGTATATTTACGAAGGAACGGTAACTAATCCACCATCAGTAGATAGATCTGGTAATTTGATTAGTGGAACAGACGTTACATACAAGTTTAGTTTTGACAATGGTCAGCGTGACACTTATTATGATGTTTCTAGAATTATTCTAAAACCTGGATTTGATGCTCCTACAGGTCAGTTAATTATTGCTTTTGATTACTTCAACCATTCTGCTGGAGATTTCTCTACCGTTGATTCTTATGTACACGAAGCTGGTGTTACAGCGGAAGAAATTCCTTTGTTTAACTCAGAAGCAAATGGTTTAGTAGCACTTAGAGATTGTATTGACTTTAGACCAAAGGTAGACAATAACACTACAATTACTGGTTTCCAAGATAACTCAATTGTTTCTCTATTCGATTCTACCGACTATATTAGCTTTACTGGTAATGGCGGCATTCCTTCTGCTACTCCTGCTCCAGATACAAATCTAATCTTTACTATGTCATTTAGTGAGAAGCAGTATCTTGATCGTATTGATGGATTGTTCCTTACCAAGCAAGGAGATTTTGTTGTCAAGAAAGGCAACTCTTCTCTCAACCCATCCAAACCAGAACCAATTGATGATGCTATTTCTCTTTGCTATCTACATATCCCTGCTTATACTAACAGCAGCAAAGATGTAAGAGTTATCCCAGTTGATAACAAGCGTTATACTATGAAGGACATCGGTAAGTTAGAGAAGCGTATCGAACGTCTTGAATACTACACTACTCTAAGCATTCTAGAGCAGCAAACACAGAACATGCAAATCAAGGATGATCTTGGTCTAGAAAGATTTAAGAGTGGATTCCTTGTAGATAACTTCGAAGCACATAGAGTTGGAAATCTTAAATCAGTTGATTACAAGTGTGCTATTGACACTCAGCAATCTGTTCTTAGACCACAATCTAAGGAAGATAGCTTAAGTCTTAGAGAAATCAACACAAGAGATGACCAAAGACAAGTTGCTGGTTACACAATTAAGAATGGAGTTGTTTCTCTGCCATACACTGAAGTAGAAGTTTTGGGCAACAAAAATGCTACTAAAACTATTAATCCAAATCCATTTGTTGTCATTCAATATGTTGGCGAGTCAGTGATTACTCCACAACAAGATTCTTGGTATGATCAATCCGTCGCTCCTCTTGTTTCTGATTCTAATACTAAACTAAATTCTATTTACTTAGCAAAAGAAGAATATCTTGCTGATGCTTATTCTAGTATTTACAATTCATTTATTGTAAACTGGTGTGGTACTGACCAAGCATTCTTGCCAATTGAATCTCTAGCAAATGTCAACAGTGAAGATTTAGAATCTTCAGTACAAACTGCCAGTGTTGCTAGTTCTTCTAACACCAGTCCACAGAATAATGAACTTGGAAAGGGACAATCTTCAAGGCAGGTTGGTAATAAGAAAATTGCTAGTTCTGTAACGTTCTTTGCTAGATCAATTCCAATTAAGTTTGTTGTCAATCGTCTGAAGCCTAATACCAGAGTATACGTCTTCATGGAAGGTCGTGATATTAATGGATGGGTAGTTCCTGATACGAGATTTACTGGTATTGCTGGAAACTCTTTAACTTCATTTGGATCTGAACTTGTAACAGATTCTAATGGTAATCTCAGTGGTATCATTATAGTTCCAGCAGGTCTAAAACCAACTCCAAATACCAGATGGACTGGTAACGTTGATACAGTTTCATACAGTGAAGGTTCTGAAGAGGTTAGATTTACAACTGGCGTTAAGACCATCAGATTTACATCAAGTGATCAAAATCAAGATAAAGCATCTGCTGATACATATGCCGAAGTTCAGTTCTATGCTACTGGAGCTCTTCCAAACAATCCTCCAAGTATTACATCTACACAAGCAGCATTCTTCAAATCAAATGAGGGTGTACAATTAGTTGATAGCAATACCGACAACCCAATCAAACCAAATCCTCTTGCTCAAACATTCAAGGTTGAGAATTTCCCACTTGGTATGATGACAACTGGTGTAGATCTCTTCTTCCAGAAAAAGAGTTCTTCCGTTCCTTTAAGAGCATATTTGACCGATGTCGTTTCTGGTAAACCAGGAAAGAATATTATCCCTGGCACACAAGTGTCTCTTAATCCAGAAACATATTTAAAAGTGTATGTAACGGGCGAGAAAGAGACGGTAACTATTGGTAAGGGTGAATATGTATCTGGAACTAGTTCTAACGCTTCTGGACCTATTTTGAAGGTACTGGACGCTAATAACGTAGAGGTTGGTGATGAGTCAAGCACTACATTTGAGTTAAACAAAGAACAAGTTTACACTTTGGTTCTAAGCAATCATAATGGAACAGCATTTGTTCCAAACGAATCACTATCAATTCCTTCTATTGTTAGTTACAATGCTAAGAATAATACCACTTTAGGAATTTTTATTGCTAAAGATTCTGGTAAGGTTACGAGATTAAAAGTTCTCGACACTGGCGACAATTACGAAACCGCTTCGTTAACAATTGAAAGTCCACAACTTCCAGGTGGTTCTTCTGCTACTGCCAGCGTTGGTGTTTCTGATGGCAAGGTTTACAATGCTGAAATTTCTCTATCTGGTCGTGGTTATACTGAAGCTCCATCAGTTGTTATCAAAGGTGTAGGAACTGGTGCTGCTGGTGCTATCATTCAATCATTCATTGAAATTGATACACCTGCTGTTAGCATGGGTATTGCTACAGACTTCGAAGGTGATATTGAATCAACTACACCAACCAACTTCAAGTTTAAGCACCCAGTTTATCTACAGAACAATACCGAATATGCTTTAGTAGTAGAGACTGATTCTTTGGATTATGCTCTCTGGGCATCTAAGTTGGGAGAAATTGAAATTGCTACCAGCAATGTAGTTACTACACAACCTTTACTTGGTTCTGTTTATAAGTCACAAAATACAGATAACTGGACAGAAGACTTGTTCGAAGATTTGAAGTTTGTTCTATATCGTGCTAATTTTGATATTGCTACTGAAGGAAATCTAGAACTTACTAATGATTCTTTAGGTTATGAATTGCTAGACATTTCTCCTTTCGAAACCAGTGTTAGATCTCCATCTAATGCCACATCACCACTCTTCAAAAATAATAATTCTATTATTAAAGTAAATCATAGAAACAATGGATTTGAAGATAGTGGCAATTCGTATGTGTTCTTTGCTAATACACAAGACGTTGGTGGTATCTCAAGTGCTACTCTGAATGGAAGATTGTTTAAAGTTTCTAACTCTGGTTTAGATTTCTATAACATTGTTTCTCCAAACCCAGCTGGTTCTAGCGTACTTGGTGGCGGAGATAAGGTTATTGCTTCTTTCAACAGAAAGTATGAAAGACTTTATGCTCAGATTCCTCACTTAGAACTAGAGGGAACTAAGATTGATACATTTGTTTCAACAACTAACGTTATTCCAACGGATGCCAGTGTAACAAATTACGATTCTTATTCTATAACCGACTATGAACAAACTTTCTTAAATGAAGAGCATTTCTTTATTAATCAGAAGATTGTTGCTTCGGACATTAACTCTATTACCAATGGCATTAAAGACAGTCTTAAGTATAAGTTGAGACTTAAGTCAACAAACTCTGCTGTTTCCCCAATCGTCGATCTTAGAACTGCTTCTGTCAAGACAGCATCAAACCGTGTAGAAAATGCCACTGGTTATGAGAATCGTTATGGTAAGAGAAATCAAATTCTAACTTTCTTACCACTGTTTGATATCACTGTAGCTGTTTCTGGTGACAACTCCGATCAATTTGTAGCAGGAACTGTTATTGTTGGACAAAATTCTAAAGCAGAAGGATATGTCGTATCATACGAAAATGGAACTGCTCGTATAAGATTGAGAACACAAACAGAATTCCAGGCAAGTGAGTCATTAACGTTGATCAACACCTCAGGTGAGACTGTTGGTGATGTCAGTTTACAAGTTGGAAACATTTCTAGAATTACATTTAACTTTAGTGTTGGATCTAACTTAATTGCTTATTATCCTTTTGATACTGATACGGATTACAACAACAAGATCAATGGCAAAATTGTTCTGTGGGATCCAGAAGAAAATATTCTTGTGGTTGAGAATGCTTTTGCTCCCATTAATAACAACTACACTGCCAGCAACACAGAAGATACTGCTTATGTAAGGTTAGCTTCTTCAACTAGTCAGCAGGCAGATATCTTTAGAAAAGGTGATGTTATCAAGACAACTGCTGGAACAGAATCATTCCTAGAGATTGCTACAATGACATTTGATACTGGTATTGATTATGTACCAGAAACAGATTCTTCTAATAGTTCTGCTATTGCCAAATACGTTACTAAGGAAGTTTCTATTAACAATCCTGGCAGTTCTATTACGGTTAAAACTACAGTTAACCTTCCTGATATTGAGAATGTCAAAGTATATTACAAAATTAAAGAAGCTTCGAGTTCTATCAATTTTGAAGATACTAATTGGATTCCTTTCAATAAAGATGGCAATCCAGATTTTGATGTTATTGCTACTCCAGCAAATTCAATCTCTGGTCAATTTGAAAAACAAGAAGATTATCAAGAACTAACATATAGTGCTTCAGATCTTCCAGATTTCAGTTCATTTGCTGTCAAGATTATTATGAAATCTGAAAACCCAGCATATGTTCCTAAAGTACAAGACCTACGAGCAGTTGCTTCATACTAATGAAATACTTAAAAGTAGAAGGTCACGATAACTTGGTTCGTGACCTTGATACGGGAGCTATTATCAATACAGATAAACCTTCTCGTAACAACCTTTCTCATACAATGACCAATGCTCTTCATGACATAAATACTTTGAAGGAAGAACTATCTGAAATCAAACTACTTCTTAGAGAGATCGTAAGAAATGCCAGCAATTAACGTCGCCAGAACAGATACCTTTGAGGTTCAAAGGCAAAAGATTAACCAGATTGGAGATATCCTATCGAACATTTCCGCTGGCGGAAGTGATCTCCAAACTGGTAATTTGAAATTGGGTGATGGTACAAAAGAAGTTCCTTCTCTTTCTTTTATTAGTGATTCTACATTAGGTTTATACAAACCAGACAATTCACAGATTTCTTTTGTATCTGATGGTAAAGATTTAATCAGACTTGAAACGGAAGCATTTTATACGTTTCAAGATTTATATGTAAGAAAGAAAACATTAACGTCGGCTGGTTTTTCTATTACGAACGCTGGACAAAATTATGATGTTGGCAATTTTAGTGATGTCAATGTAATTGGTGGTTCTGGATCTAATGGTTCTGTAAATTTAGTTGTAGAATCTTTTGGCGGTGATATAACATCTGCTGGTAGTAATTATCTAACAGGAAGTTATAGTTCCATTCCATTGGTTTCTGATGGTGCTGGATCGGGAGTAACTGCAAACTTTACTACAGGAACTCCAGTATTTGTAATTCAAAGTGGTGGTTCTGGATATACTGATGGTGTTTATAGCAGTATCAATGTAGTATCTAGTGGGAGTGGTCAAGAACAGCAACTTACCCTAGAATTTACTGGCGGACAGTTAACTTCTATTACTGTAGAAAATGAGGGTCTATACCATTTAGCAGGAGATACTTTTAGCGTTCCAAATTCTGAGTTACTTTATTTTGACGAAGATCTTCAGGAAGAAGTACAAAGTGGTGGAGCTGGTGCCACTATTGCTATCAGTAACAATCCAAATACTATTGATACAACAACAGTAGAATTTGTAACTAAAGGCGACGGACATGCTGTTGGAGATAACCTAACTACTCCAGGATCTCAAACCTTTACTGGAGATCTTGGTGGTACTGTATCTGGAGTGTCTACTACTTTAGGAGCAGGAACAAGTATTACAGTTGCTTCTACTGCTGGTATTATTGCTGGTATGGATGTTCTTCAGGTATCTGGGGATGGTCAACTTGCCGATGATACAACTGTTGCTAGCGTCACAAATTCCACAACTCTAGTATTATCTGCTGCCCCAGCAGCCTCTGGTGCTGTTGTTTTAGATTTTTCTAGTTCATCTCTTAGTAGCATTGCTTTATCTGGAGATGTATCAACTATTATTTTAGGATCTTCTATTAGTGGTGGTGGATATACTGGAGAAGTTACTGGTGTCGATACTGACTTAAATGAAATTAGTATTGTACCAGATAGTACAACTGCAGCAAGTAATGTAACTTTTACAATTGATCCCCCATATGGCACGGGATCGGGATTTAATTTTTTAATTGATGCTGTTGGTGTTGTTACAAGTGCTTTAGTAAATAACGAAGGAAATGGATACGATGCTGGTGATGTATTAGCAGTTAATGCTGCTGATCTAACAAATCCAATTCCAGTATTTGTATCCGTATTTGAGGGACAGCAAGTTACTGCTACAGGAAACGTTAATGTTTCTGTCGGTGATAACGTTAATACATATACGCCACCAGATGCCGAAGCAGGAACTCCAGCATCATATGGTCCAGATTTAGAAGTTATTGAAGTTATTAATGGTACTACTTTCATTGCTTCTAGTGAAGAGCAGTTAGGGCAGGGAGTTCAGTTTTCTGTCAATGCTGGAGGCACAGTATATACATCTGATGAATCTATCCCAGCAAATAGATATTACGCTGGATTTGATGAAGAAAATCAAACTTTAACACCAACACTTACTCTTTATATTGGTAGTAAGTATCAATTCCAACAAACTGATGGTTCATTTGGTACACACCCACTATCATTCTCTAGTCATCCAGATGGAAGTAGAAATCTAGTCTCTGGGGTGACAGCAGATTTAGATGTTGCTTCAACTACAATTACTGTATCAGATCCTACTGGTATTCTTGTAGGCATGGTGGTATCTGTTACTGATGGAGATGGTGGTGTTAATATTGGCACTACTGTTCAAGATGTTACAGGAAGTGTTGTTACGTTGTCAGAAGTTCCCACTACAAGTGGTGTAGGGACAACTTTAAGTTTTAGTGGTGCTCCATTTACTGATGGTCTCACTTCTACTTCTGATGGATCTATTCTAGAAATTACAGCTTCAACTCCAGATCCTTTATATTACTACTGCCCTAATCATGACGGCATGGGAGGATCACACGATCCAGATCCAAATAACCCCAAAGTTTTTGGCGATGGGTTTGAACTAACTATTATTAGTGTTGCTATTGACGACACCATTTCTTTTGATGTAAGCACTGGAACAATAAATTCTACCGACATTGCTTCTGAAACAGGTTCTATTAAAGACCTCACAGCAGAAACTAAAATAGACACTGCTCTTATTAATGCTACGGATGTAGTTGCTACTAATATCACAGCAACATCTGGTTCTAATTTGTCTTTAGCATCATCTGGTGATGTTGATGTCACTGCTGTTAATTTTAAAGTAGGTGACATTGTTTTAAATTCTGCTAATAATAGCATTACATCTACTGGAGATATTAAGACATCAACAGTATTGAACGTCAATGATGTTACTACTATTACAAACAACACCATTGCTACCAATGCTACTAATGATTTAATTTTACAACCTGGATTTGGAAAGGTAGCTAAAGTAGATCAAGTCACTGCTTTGACTCTACCTGTTGGAGATACAAGTCAAAGACCACAAGTACAAGAAAGTGGGCAAGTTAGATTCAACAGTGAAACAAATCAGTATGAAGGATATAGTTCCTTAAATGGTTCTTGGTCTTCTCTTGGTGGTGTACGTGACCTGGATGGGGACACTACAATTCTTGCCGAATTAAATGTTGGTGATGATGACGATACTTTATGGTTCAGAAATGATGGTAACTACACATTAAAATTAGATAGAAATTTCTTAGATTTTAATACTGTCAAAGACATTAAATCCACAAAGCAAGGTATTCCTGAATTTAGTAAATGGATTGCTAATGCTCCTTTAACTGCTGGAACATATGTCAAAGAAGGTCTAAACTTATATGAAGTAACTGTAAGTGGTGTATCTGCTGGTCCTGGATCTCCTCCAGGAGATACTAGTGGAGATTCATTTACCAATGGTTCCGCTACTTTACGGTGGTATTCTCTTGCTGTTGCTCCACTAGTAATTGCTGAAGTTGAAGAATTTAGAATTGGACCAACAGAACCAATTCCTTTGGTTGTTAATGGCGATTTGAGATTTGCTGGAAATAAAATTTCTACTGATATTAATGATCTATTAATTCAACCAAACGGATTACAGAAAGTTAAGATTGAATCTGTTACATCGCTTGTATTGCCTGTTGGAGACTCAAACTCCAAAGGAAATCCAGAACAAGGATCTGTAAGATACAATACTACAGATTCCCAATTTGAAGGATTTAATGGTAGTCAATGGGGAGGTCTTGGTGGTGTTAAAGATATTGACCAAGATACTCTCATCCAAGCAGAAACTGCTCCTGGTGCTGATGAAGATACTTTATACTTCAAAAATGCCAATAATGAAACGTTAAGACTTAACGATCAAAAATTAGTATTCAATTACATTGATACTTTAGAGTCTGAAACTAGCAATGCTTTCAATTTTGTTGCTGATACTATTACGTTTGGATCACAAGACACAACATTATTGAACACTTCAGCTACCGAAACTTTCTTATTCTCCTCAAAAAATAATTTTGATATTGGTCTTTCATCTGGTCTAAACACAGATACATTAATCAGACTAACAAATACTGGCAAGATTTTCTTCAACACCTCATTTGGACTTGGAAATTATCAAGCAATTGAAATCTTAAATGAAGACCTATCTAAACTAGAACTATCTCATATTAAGACTCATACAAGCAAAGTCACACTTGTCAAAGGAACTTCAGATGTCAGTTCTGTTATATTGTATGATCCTGCCGTTGCTGAGTGTGCTCAAGTAGAACTTGTTGCTCACAATCAAGCAAGTGGAGACAAAGAGTTTATCCAATTTACTGTTATTGATGATGGTACGGATATATACCGTACAGAGATTGGTAATGTAAAAACTGGTCAAGAACTTGTTGGGACCACATTTGATTTCGATTCTTCAAGTAAAGTTCGTGTTACCTATACTTTAGATTCTGGATTGATTAATGGTAACAATGTTGATATCACTGTAGTAACTACCGTAATCAAGAGGTAATAAAAACCAATGGCAGGCAACTTAAACACACTAGATTCTGTTGGTGGATTTTCAGTATCTAACAAAGTAATTGTAAACCACACATATGATGCTAAAAATCTAAACACTCTAGAAGTAAGAAACAATTTTTATGATGATTCTTTTGCTCAGCATTATATTCTAAGAGGAACTAACACATCAACATTATCTGTTGATAACGTAAATGGTATTATTCCAATCCCTTCAAATACCATGAATTTTGTCGAGGCAGTCGTTATTGCTGTCAATGATGACAATACTGCTAGTATTACTCAAAAGTTAGAAAGTGCTTTACAAGTAAATGGTACTGGTGTAGTAACAGAGTTGTCTACAATGACAACTATTATTAAAGATAGTATTCCAGAAGGTCAAACTTGGGAAATCGATGTCTTTACTGGTGGTGGAGCAAATAAGTTTAGTTATTCTACCACAAGGATTGGTACAACTAAAACTGTCAAGTGGTGTGTATACGTTAAAGTAGTGAGTATCGACTGGACTTGATGCTAAATAGATAAGAGAATAAATCATCAGCGGGCTGGATAGAAGATGAGCTTTAAGTTTAATTCTGACAGGGAACAATTAAGAGCAATTGCTCCTCAGATTATCGGAGATGAAGTAATTTCTTACAGGTCTGGCACAGGAGCTGATGAGAAAGAGGTAATGAGGACCCTATTGGATCCTGATACAAAACTTCCTCGTGTTGGTATTAATAGAACTGGTAGTAGAATTGACAGATATGTAGTAACAAATCCAGGTTCTGGGTACACTCAGTTACCTACTGTCACAGTTGCTCCACCCCCCGCTGGTCCTAATGCTCGTCAGGCATTTGCTTCTGCTTCTGTATCTGCTGAAGGTAGAGTTGTTGGTATTCTAATTGACGACCCTGGTGATGGTTATACTTCCGCCCCTGCTGTAAGTATCACTGGTGGTAACGGATCTGGTGCTGCTGCTGATTCTTTTCTCGACACTGTTGATTTTGAACTTGATATTAACGGTGCTATCAGAACATCTACTTCTATCATTTCTGATACGGCACGAATTTTAAACCTGGATATCGACAACCTCGTTACTCCAGACGCTCAATACAGAGCACCAAACTTAAAAACATTTATTAACAATACAGGAACACAATGGGTTCCAGATAAATTTTATCAAGAAAACGCTTTTGTAGTTCGTGGTGGTAACGTATACCAAGCAGTTTCTACTGGATATTCATCTGCTAACCCCCTAGATCCTCCTCTACACATTGATGGTATTGAAGTTAACGGTAATCCTATTACTGACTTAGCAAGACCTGGAGTTCTTTTTAAACACATCGGTTTCCGTGTAGCTGACCAGAACGAAGTATACTACAATGAAACTGGTGAAGCAGGTATCTATCCAAGATCTATCACTCCTTTACTTGGTGATAAGTCTGATAAAATTGCCACCACAGAATACGTCCTCAACCTAGCAACGAATGACGTTGGTGGTCGTATCTACGTTTCACAACAAATTGGTGACGACGAAAATGATGGTCGTTCTGCTGTTAATCCAGTTAGGACAATTAAAAAAGCATGTCAGTTAGCATGGCAGACTCCTGGTGTTAAAGAGTCTATCATTATTTCTGGTGGAGACTACACTGAAGATAACCCAATTTCAATTCCACCAGATGCTTCTATTGTTGGTGATAACCTTCGTCTAGTTATTGTTCGTCCTGCCAACCCAAGAAAGCACATTTTCAAGTTTGGTGATAAGAACTACGTTATTGGTGTTACCTATCGTGACCAGGAAGGTGCTGATACCTTTACCTGGGACTTTGCTATGGTCTTTGACGACAAGCAAAGAGTCACATATGATTCTACAGTAAATGGTGATTACGGAACATCTTGGCCAGTAGGTACACAAGTATTTGGCGATGATGCTTTTAGAGCAACTTTCCAGGATAACGGAGCTTTGTCAAGTCTTGTCTCTGGTCTTGAGATGAGAGGTGTTAATGGTGGTCTTATTAGATCTACCAGGGTAGAATTTACAACCACTACAGGACCGTCTGCCTATATTACAGGTGTATTTGATTATGTGAACGTATCTGGTGGTATTACTTCTGGTGAAACATTAAGTTTTGGTGGACCTAATACTGTTAGATTTACTCCAAATACGGCATACACAGTAGGTCAACTTGTTTGGACTAGCGATCACACATACAATGTTACGGTTGCTGGTACTTCTGGAGAAAATAGTCCAACACATGACCAAGGAGCTGCTAACAATGGTGATGGAACTTTAGAGTTTACATTCGTTAGAGATACTTACACTGTAGTTACTACGGATATCATTTCAATCAGACCTGAAGGTGAGGTCGTATTTGAAAATGTTCCAAATGATGCTGATCCTCCACTACCTATTTACAGAATTGACTTCTCTCAGCAAGGTCAAGCAGATATTGCTACTGGAGGTTATCAAGATCCTGGAATCCAAGAAGATCTAGGTGGCATTGTTTTCTACACCAATGCTCTCCAAGGTGCTGAAAACATTCACGATTTTAAAGAAGGAGAAGAGATCTTTATCTCTGGTCTTTCCACATCTGGTCCTGATCTATCAAGTCTTAATGGCATTTCGAGAATCTACAAAGTTATTGAAGATCCTGATGGTAGATCTAGACGTTTTGTTATTCCCAAAAAGTTACCATCTCTAACCGACGATAACTACGATCCTGGTCAGTTTGCTGCTGTAAGGACTGTTGCTAAGTCAGTTACACTAACTCTACTCAACTCACCATTTAAATTTAATGAAGCAACACCTGTTGCTAGACGATATCAAGACGCTTGTTTACAAATTAAAAACAACGCTGACTTTATTGCCGATGAAGTTGTAGGTAAGATTAATGATGAATTTAAGAAAGAATATTTCTCCATCTACGACATCGGTGGTACTGCTGCTCAGCAGTTTACCCCATCCAATGTAACTTATGATCCTGCTACTGGTTATGCTACATTCACCGTCAATGGTCACGGACTGACTGCTGGTGATGGCGTAAGTATTGCCGATGGATCAATTACATTTACTTGTGCCATGGATGGCAACAAGACTGAACATTACTACCCAGAGTCTCACAATTACTCTAGTGGAAAAGCACTTCCTGTAGAGAATCCAACAGCAAACACATTTGATCTCTATGTAGGTGTATCTGGTCCAGATCAACAATTCACCCCATCTGACGCTTCATATAATCCTGCTACAGGCGATTTAACGATTAACCTCAATACCACTCACGGTCTTTCTGTGGGCGAAGGTATTACAATTGATGATAATTCTTTGTCATTCACATGTGACATGGATAACAATCAATCAACTAAAACCTATCCACGTCCAGGTATTGACCCATATGCTGGTAGAGCAGTCAAGATTACTGCTGTACCATCTACTACAGAAATCACTGTTAACGTAGGTGCTTCTAGAGCTAATCAACTTTTCACCCCAACTGCTGCTACTTACGAACCTGTAACTGGCAACTTGACAATGACTATTGGTCAGCACGGTATTGGTGTTGGCAGAAATATTGTTCTTGAAGATGAGTCGTTTACGTTTACTTGTGCTCTAGATGGCAACCAAACAGAACACTCATATCCACGTCCTGGTGTTGATCCATATTCAGGTGGCAAATCTATTGAAGTTACAGCAGTAGGATTTACTCAACACACTGTAACTGATGCTCCTTATGATCCTGCTACAGGAGATGTAACTCTAACGGTTCCTAACCACGGATTTACCAACGGAGATTATATTAAACTAAGTGATGGTTCTTTAACCTATACATGTGACTTAGATGGTAATACTGTTCAAAAATCATATCCACGTGCTGGATATGATTATCCATCTGGTCGCTGGTTACAAATCACTAACGTATCTACCAATACATTTGATATTAATATTGGTTCTGCTGATTATACTGGCACCCATACGTTTGTATCTGCCGCTGTAAACGGATTAGAAAGACAAGATGGAACTCTCACAATTAATGTAGGAACTTCTTCTGATACTTCACAACATACATTTGTTCCTGGAACTGAGAACACTAACGCTGTTAAGTATCTACCACAGTCTACCCACACATTTGTCGGCACTACCGCCAATTCTATTAAGCACCTACCACAATCAGCCCACACATTTGTAAGATCGGCATCTAACTCGCTATCTGTTGGTGGCGATCAATTTAAGATTTATCTTGGAACGTCTAGATTTGTCCACACATATGTCAGTGGTGGTACGATAACCTTTGGCGGTTCTTCATACAACATCACCAATTTTGAATACGATAACTTTATTACTGGCACTGCTACGATCACTATTGATACATCAATTCCTGGAGTATCAGAAGATAACATTGTAAAACTTGCTGATATCTTGGTTGAATGTGTCATTGATGGTGTAACAACTCAAAAGACTTATCCAAGTTTTAACATTCCTGTAAGTGACAATAAGTGTCGTAGAGACATCAAGCACTTCCTCAACGCTTTGACTCAAGACCTTGAGTTTGGAAGTAATAATAATATTCTTGATGCCGCTAAGAGATATATTGATGGCACTAACACTGAAATTACGTTTGTTGAGAATGAAATTATTCAAACAGTTCGTGCTATTGAATATGCTAGAGAACTAGCAATCTACGCTATGAGAAAGTGGAGAACTGGCAACGGTATGGCTGGCGATCCAATTTACACACCAGTATATTCTACTGTAGCAAGATACTTTGATAATACTATTATTGATGATGGCAATTCACCTGCTTGTGATAATGTAAGATCTGCTATTGATACTTTATCATATCTTTTTGTTGATGTACTCGCCAATAATGCTTCAGGAACATACTTAGATGCTGCTTATCTAATTGCCAGAAACAGAGATCACATCGCTGATGAAGCATACAATGCTGCTATTGTTCAATATCCAAATCTAGGTTTGGTTAATATTGATGAGCGTAAGTGTCGTAGAGATATCGGATTTATTCTACGTGCTCTTATTAGAGATTTGATCTTGGGTGGTAATGCTGGGATGCTTGAAGCTGCCGAGTCTTACTACACTGGCACACAACTAACTGGTATTCCAGCTTCTGAACTAGGTGCCACAATTTTTGCTTTCAATAAGGTGAGAGACCTTTCCATTGAAGCAATGAGAAATTGGGTAGATTCTTCTGGCAATGCTAGTAGTGCTGCTCTATACACACCAATTCCAAGATTTACTGATACATCAATTCTTGCTGATCCTGCTGGAAATCCACTATGTGCTGCTGTCGAGTCTTCTATTACCACAGAATTCCAACTATTAGAAGATATCTTAGATGGAACTATTGCTAAAGGTGCCACTGAAGTAAACACAGGAACTTTATTTGACACGGTTGGTCTCTATACGTATGCCGATAGCGTAATTAAAGACTCTGTTGGTAATTACATTACCGTAAAAGCAACTTACGATGATCTACCAATCATTGAAGCATCTCCATATACCCAAAACTCTTCTATCATCTCCAAGTTAGGTGGCGGTGGTGCTCTGATTGATGGTTCTAAAGTTAAGCAACCTAACTGTCCTTTCCCTGGACTAACACTAGATGGAGAAGCTCAATTCCCCAACCAGGGTAAATCGATGGTTGCTTCGGCATTCACGATTGTATCCGAAGGTGGTGTTGGATATAAGATTATTGAAGATGGTTATGTACAGTTAGTTTCGGTCTTCTGTATTTTCTGTGCTGATGGTATTCTTGCTGAGTCTGGTGGTTACGCTTCGGTTACCAACTCTGCTTCTAACTTTGGTATCTACGCTCTGAGATCTAGTGGTTTCAGAAGAGAAGCATATGAGTTTGACGTTGCTACAATCGGTAATGTTTCTTCTACTCCAACTGGAAGAACTATTCTTTCTATCAGTGGAATTGGAAGAGAACCACTTGAGCACTACGTTGTCAAGATTGATGGTTATGAGAATGTCAATCCAGATATTGAATACTTTGTTGACGTTGTAGAAGGAGTAACAGTTGGTCCTCCTTTCTCTGCTCAAATCACTCTTGAGTCTGGTTCTGGTGGTCCAGCAGAATTTAAAGAAATTTCTACGGGCAATGTAGTATCACTATCATCTCTGGTTGGTGCTACTGTCAGACTACACAGACCATCAATTGTTAACTCTTCTTCCCACACTTGGGAATACGCTGGTTCTGGTACTAACTATAATGCTCTACCTGAAAACGGTGGTGTTAAGATTGAGGCAAACGAGCAAGTCTCCGAGAACTATGGTAGAACATATGTCTCTGGTACTGACGAACTAGGTGACTTCAAGGTTGGTACATTTGCTAGAATTGAGAACAGAACTGGTAACATTACCTTCACGGGTACGGTTACCATCTCGGAAGTTGAATTCTTGAAACTGAAAGGTGGTGACGTTGTTGTTACTGGTTTTGATAATAGCAACACACTGGGCGGTGCTAACGCCACTGATTCCAAACTACCAACTCAAAAGGCAGTTAAGGACTTTATCACAAATAACCTCGGTCCTTTCATCAACAAACCATATTCTACGAACCCAGTTCCTAGAGCACTGGTTGAACTTACCGACTCTGGTAAGATCTCCGAAGATCAAATTCCACCTCTACGTCCTTTCCAGGTTTATACTGTTGCCGACGAGCCAGAACGTCTAGCAATTGAAGGAGCACTTGCTGGCGATATTGCTATTCAAGAAGGTGATCCTGATGCTGATCCACCAATTGACCCAAGCACATATATTCTTAACAACGATAACGATAGTTTATTCCTAGCGTTCCCTGTAGATACCACACTTCAATTTACTATTGGTGACGTTTTCACTGGTAATATTTCTGGCGGTAAAATTCAAGCAACTGAGTATAGACAAGGTGTTGTCTATCAGTTGAATATTACAGATGGTGGTTCTGGTTACATTACACCTCCTCTTGTTACAGTATCTGGTGGTAATCCACAATCAGGTGCTGTTCCCGCGGCAGTAACAACTGAGATCGCTAATGGTCAGGTTGTTATCATGAACATTGAGTTATTCAATGGATATAAGGGTGGTAAAGGATATACAACTCCACCAACTATCACTATTGCTGCCCCAGCTGGTTCTGGTACACAAGCTACTGCTACTGCTCTTATTGAAAGCAGACTCTATGGAGATATTGTTAATAACGTCAAGATTGTTGATACAGATACTATCGAATCTAGTGATCTTCCATCAGAAACAATTAATCTCACTCGTGTAATTAATACTTCTGGTCAAGATGCTCTTAATTGGGTATCTCTATCTTCTGATAGTATTTCTGCTAACCAAATTACTTCGGGTGTTATTTCTACAGCACGTCTGGCATCCAATGCTTCTGGAGAAGAGAGTGCTGCTAACTCATTCACCTTCCTAAGAGGCGATCAGTCTTATCAACCTGCTGTACAAACGATTAAAGGTCCCGAGACTAGATATTTTGCTAAACTAAAGACACAAGCAAATAGTGGTGCTTCTCAGTTAGTATTTGAATCCAACTCAAACTTCATTAAAGGTCATGAAGTTGTACAGATTACTGGTATTCAAGCAGACACCAATATTGATGGTGTACTAACTGAGGCTGGCGAAACTACCGTTACTCTAGATAAGTTCCTTACAGCAACTCTTGCTGCTAATACAGTTCTAGAATTCAATAGAGGTTCTTCTCCTCTAACCTTTGAGTCATCACAGACTCAAGGTGAATTTGTTGAGCAGATTGTTATTCAGAATGGTGGTTCTGGCTTCGATGCTGGTCCATTCTTCAATGTTCCTCTATCTGGTGGTAATGGAACAGGTTTGAGAGTTAACATCATCACAACTGGTGGTGTTGTTACTGATGTCACTATCGTTAATGGTGGTGAAGGATATGGTCAGAACACTTCCCAGCAAAATGTTGACTTTATTGTATCTTCTGCTCCTAGTGAAATTGGACCTGGAGTAGGTTTAGTCTTACTGGCAAAAGTAACCACAGTTCTAAGACAGTACGCTAACGTTGCTGTTGATATTAACAGAGTTACTGATCTAACAACTTCTGGCGATCTATATGGTACTCTTGGTGTTGCTAGATTTAAGAAATCTCAGTTCGAAATTGGTCAATCTGGCAATGGTTCTGTTGATATTAAAACTGGTCCAGATAGTGGACTTGATGCTGATACCCTTGACGGTGCCCAAGGTTCTTTCTATCTAAACTCCAGTAATCAAAGTGCTGGTACTCTCCCTGTTGATAGACTGTCTGGTACATACAATATCAATATCTCTAACCAGTCTGGTAGCACTCTTAGACTAAGAACCTCTACTACTACACCAACAAGTAATCCATCTCCAGATGAGTTTTCTGCTGGTGTCATCGCTGATACTAAGAATAATAATGCTGATAATTTATTTGATGGTGGAACCAGACACATGGTTCTTACCTTCAGAAATGGTGGTACTGACTTTGATGCTACATTTGGTGGTGTAAGACAACTTGCTATTACCGATGGT
>Ga0255772_10000585_pt1 | contig 35946 bp, 39 predicted proteins | sample 071ome_34_FD_179970 | JGI IMG/M metagenome (GOLD analysis project Ga0255772, IMG submission 179970) | Coastal salt marsh microbial communities from the Groves Creek Marsh, Skidaway Island, Georgia - 071411BT metaG (version 2) | ecosystem: Environmental > Aquatic > Marine > Intertidal zone >...
TAATGAGAGCATGGGAACTTAAGCATAGAACACTTGTTTCACAATGTGTTTGTGAACATACACTGTTCCGTGAAGAAACACGTTGGCCTGGTTACTACTACCGTGGCGATTTCCTTAAATTGGATGACGATAATTGGCACTGTCTAACAGTCTCAAGAAGAGATCCAAAAACAGGTAAATTTACATGTGAAAAAGCGCCTCTTTACCACATTGTGGATGAAGAGACAGAGAAAGTTTCTTGAGATAGAGATAATGGCTAATCTATTAGAACTATCAGATCAAGAGATAATAGATATTGCAAACCCACTGTGGGAAGACTTGATTAGAACTTCTAACAATAAAGACTATGGTGGGTTTACAAAGAACTTTTCAAAAAAAATGCTAATGGGTGCTGATGAAGTTACTCTTGGCAAACAGTGGGCAAATAGCCCGATTCTGGCAAAACTAGCACCTGATTACAGCGCACTTGGTTGTTTAAAAAGAGATGAATATGTAACAGTTGTATTTAAACAAATCAGTGAATCAGTGCCAGGCGAGTACTTGGGTAGACTTGTACTTGGCATGCAAGATGAAGATATCAAAATTTATGGATGTACAATTTTTTAGTATCTAATGTCAGATATTAAGAAAATTAGTGTAATTTCAGATACTCATGGAATTATAGACGATAGTATAATTCCCCATTTACAAAACTCAGACATGATAGTACATGCAGGCGATATTATGAATACCGCTATACTTAAACAACTCGAATCTTATAGCAACAATGTTGTTGCAGTTGCAGGGAATAACGATATTCCAGAAAGATTTTCGGACCCAACAGATAAGGAGATTATCTCTAAACTTAGCAAAGTTGAACATTTTACTATTGGTGATGATATTGTAACAGTGGAACATGGTGACAGGTTTGGCCATCATCCATCCCATAATGACTTAAGATTTGCATATCCGGAATCTAAATTAATTATTTATGGGCATACTCATAATCAGGTATGTGACAAAAGTTCTAATCCATGGATAGTAAATCCAGGTGCAGCAGGGCATACTAGAAATAACGATGGAGGACCCTGTTATATACACATTTTTATTGAGAACAATAACTGGGATATACAACCATATTGTATTAAGTAATGTCTAACACCCTTACAATTTTTGGTGGTTCTGGTTTTATAGCTACTGAGATTGTCTACAAACTATCTAAACACTTTACAGAATTACGACTCCTTACAAGGAATACGCAAAAATGTAACCATATTAAAGTTATTAAAAACGTTAAAATATTCTTGTATGACCCAAATATTCCATCAAGCTATAATAAGCATATTATAGATTCAGATATTATAATTAATTCAATAGGCATTTTAAATGAAACACGAAAGGAAAAGTTTAATGATATACATTTTGAATTTTTAAAAAAAATTATTAATAAATCAAAAAACAGTAATGTTAAAAAGTTTATTCAACTTAGCGCGCTGAACGCAGATCCTAATGGCGCCAGTCATTACTTGCAATCTAAAGGGAATGCAGATAAATATATATCAAGTATTACGTCAACTTCATTTAAAACCGTAATATTAAGGCCGTCTATTGTCTTTGGAGAAAAAGATCAATTCTTTAATCGTTTTAAGAATCTTCTAATGTTTCTTCCCATATTTCCACTAGCCTGCCCTGGCTCGATGTTCTCACCGGTATATGTCAAGGATCTTGCTGGATTTGTGGAACAAGCAGCCTTGAATAATATTCATGACAATACTATTAAAAATGTTACTGGGCCCAAAGACTATAAATTTATAGAACTTATAAATTTCATAAAGTCTACTATGAAAATTCGAAGATTAATTATTCCTTTAAATTATTCTTTGTCTAAACTTCAGGCATTCTTTTTTACATATTTGCCCGGTAATATATTTACATTAGATAATTTCAAATCATTACAAAAAGATAATACATCAATAGATGGCTTAAAAGGCTCAACTACAATTGAAGAAATTGTACCTAGTTACTTAACTCATAATAGTAAAAAACTTGATGTGTTTAGAAAAACATCAGGAAGATAATGAAAGTCTATTTAGTTGGCGGAGCTGTGAGAGATAAACTTCTTGGTTTAGAGCCCAAAGAGAAAGATTGGGTTGTTGTTGGTTCTTCGCCTCAAGAAATGTTAGCGAGAGGCTTCAAACAAGTTGGGAAAGATTTTCCAGTATTTATTCATCCTAAAACTGGTGAGGAATATGCATTGGCTAGGACAGAGAGAAAGTCTGGACATGGTTATACAGGTTTTAACTTTAATACAAATAGTAGTATCAGTCTTGAGGAGGATCTTGAAAGAAGAGATTTTACAATTAATGCAATTGCCCAAGATGATAATGGAAATTTAATAGACCCATTTAACGGTCAACTTGATATTAAAAAAAAACAATTAAGGCATGTTTCGACTGCATTTTCAGAAGACCCTTTAAGAGTGCTAAGAGCAGCAAGATTCAAAACAAATTTAAGCGGTTTTGATATAGCTAAAGAGACTACTAATGAAATAGATAAGATTAAGGATAGTGGAGAATTACAATATCTAACGGGAGAAAGAATTTGGTTAGAGCTTTATAAATCTAATAATCCATTTGAGTTTTTAAGAAACTTAGAAAATTTAAATATTGATTATATAATTCCAGGTTATAATAAAAGCCCAGATTGTTTTAATAAAAATTTGAATAAGTTATTAAATATTTCTCTATTTATGCACAAATGCATAAAAGAGATAGATAGTTTTTGCTCTAAATTAAAAGTTCCAAATGAATATAAAGATTTAGCAAAATTATTAAATAAAAGTAGTGATGAAATAATTGATTATATCCCTGATGAAAAAAACATTTCTCACTTATTATTAATTATTAAGAACCTTGATATTAGAAAATCTGAGAGATTAGAAAACTTTTTTAGCATTATAAGCGGCAACACTAAATATATAGATTTTTTTAAAGAACTTATAAAAAAAATTAAGCTTTATAAGTTAAACGAAGTTGATTCGAAAAAAACAGGAAAGGAAATACAACAAATAATTCAAGATGCGCATTATAATATTGCAAGTGAGCATACCAAAGGTTTTTTAGAAAACTAAAAGTATAGTCCCCAATAGAATTCTATAGATAATATAGGGGCTGAAACTAATTTTATTTATTGTAGTTATAAATAAATGAATTGTTATATATGAGAACAATAAAGACAAAATCATACCAATAAAATGTTCTTTATAAATAATGATATTATGACTGCTTGTTAACTCAAAAACATTATAAACACTAGCCATGAAGATAGCTGGTATCGATAACAAGAATGCCATTTTGATAGCATCAACTCTCTTATAATTTAATAACAATGCTGCAGTGATTACGATGCCTGATCTAGATACGCCTGGAACTAGAGCCAATGTCTGAAATAAACCTATTGTTAATATTGCTATAGATGAAATGGCAGTAATATCCTTATTATTTTTAGATTTTCTATCTGCAATAAGTAGCAATAATGCAAAACTAATTGTCATTAATGCTATAACTTCAACTGTCCTTAAATTGTAAGAAACAAAGTCAATTATTAATAATCCTGCAATAGGAAGAGGTATCGAACCAATTATAAGCAATCTAATTAAGTTTTTACCATGATCAGACAGTTGTAAAGCGTTTATAATCTCTCTTCTGTAATAGATTATCACTGCTAGCAAAGAACCTGTATGAAGAGCAATATCGAACATTACGCCCTGGTCAGGATACTCAGTAAGCATCGGAATTAGAATTAAATGTGAGCTACTTGATATTGGTAAAAACTCAGTGATACCTTGTATGAGTGATAGAATTATTATGTTTAATATATCCACTACAATTTTATTATGTCATTTTTAATAAATATACCTTCGCCTGTTTCAGGAATATTTTTCTTTACAATGAGTACTTTAAAAACCTCACCCATATGATTTGGCATGATTAACTTTTTTATACCATTCATTTCATCTACATTATTTATGTCAACATCATCAAGTATGTCAAAACTTAGAAGATAATTACTTTGATTCATGAATGCTTCAGCAATCCATCCATTATTTTCAAATATATTTTTTAAGAAAGTATAGTTAACAAAGGCGCTAATGTCTTTTAGTCCAATATCAGCTAGAGGATTGAAATCTGATTGATGATTTTTAATACAAGTTACAGTTCCTTGCATTCTATCCTTTAGGTATAATTCTTTCGCAGGATACCCATAATCAAATATTAAGAAAAAAGCTTTTTTTATTACTTTTGAGATGTCACTAACAAAAATATTTTGTTGCTTACTGTATTCAAATATATAATTATCTGGAAGATTGTTTGGGAGATTGAGATCTTTAGCTATATTTTCTAAATCAAATGAAAAATCTTCCCACATTATTTTATATTCATTATTTATATATGCTTTTTTATATTTATTACTTTTATACTTGATAATGTCCGTTGGAAAGCAATCAAATAATTCATTTGATATTACAAATGCAGTATCTGGTAGTTCCATATAATCACTTACCCAATAAATATCTAAATAATTTTCAAGTGAATTCTTCTTTATTATTGATTTCTGTTTTTTAATAAGTCTCTTTGATCTCTCTACAAAATAATATTTTTTTGGCAGTCTATCTAAGGATTTAAGAAAAATAAGCAAATCTGCAGCTAGAGTGCCATCACCAGCACCAACTTCAATTATGTTTTCAAATACTGACAGTTTAATAAAATGTTTACCTATAGAATATGAAAAATGTTTTGATACTAATGGAGATGTTACAAAGTGCCCTTTCTCCCCTAATAACTCCTCTGATTCATAGAAACCAATATCTTTATCAAATAAGATAATATCCATATATTCCGAGAAGCTAATTTTTTCTTTTTCAGTAAGTAGTATTTGAAGATTATTAGTCATATGTATAAATTTATTAATTTATTGTAGAAGTATAAATTATTTTTAGATTGTGACATTATATATTAATGAATAAAGTTGCAATAATTACTGGTGGAGCGAGAAGAATTGGCGCTGAAACTGCTAATTACTTACATTCAAAAAACGTTGATATCATAATTACCTATAGTAAATCGTCTATTGCTGCAAAAGAACTTAAAAAAAACCTTAATCTGAAAAGAAAGCAATCTTGTGAAATTTATAAAGCTAAGTTCGACCAAAATGCAAATTATAAAAAAATATCTTGTGATATTATCAAGATGTTTGGACGATTAGATTATCTTATAAATAATGCTTCAAGATTTTATCCTACTAAAATAAATCAAGTCACTGATAAAGTATGGAATGATACCATTAATACAAACATTAAAACCCCATTATATTTATCTAAATATTTATTCAATGAACTTAAAAAGAGAAAAGGTGCTATTGTTAACATCATAGATATACACGTCGAACCACCACTAAAAGATCATGTTATATATAATATTAGCAAAGCAGGCTTACTTGCTCTTACTCGATCACTTGCTAAAGACTTAGCACCACATATAAGAGTGAATGGAGTCTCGCCCGGAGCCATTATGTGGCCTGAAAATGAATCCAGCAAAAAAAAGAAACTAGATATCCTAAGTAAAATTCCGATGAAATGCTCTGGTAACCCCACAGATATCGCCAAGACTATCTATTTTCTCTTAGAGCAGAGCCCTTATATTACAGGACAGAATATTAATGTTGATGGTGGCAGACGTTTGAATATGTAGATGTCAAAGTTTTGAAATAAGAAATAAATTAGTACTTAAAATTAATGTAACAGGGATTCTAAGTGTAATTATATATTTCAGTGGAAAAATATCTCTGAGTGACAAAAATACATCAATTAATAATTGAGTTAAAAAAAATAATATCATAGCGCTGATTAAGTAGTACTTGCTAACATCTAAGATATTCATTGTTAGGATAATCATAGATAATAGACTAGGCACAAAACCATAAAATTCAAGTAAGTTAAATTCCACTCTAAAATCCCAATTATATGCACCAATAAATGTAAAAATAATACAAGACATCAGTATCGCTAAGTTTTGGATGAAGTTAATATCAAGTAAGTCGATATAATATGCATCAATGTTTAGGTATATGAAAGGCAAGAGACCTAGATATGATACCAAGTATTTTATGTTCACAGCTTATAGTTTATAACTATCTCATTGATAATCATTTTCTCGTAATAGGTATCATTAATCATATTATGATGTGTTTTATTTGTTACTGGATGTATATGAGCCGGGGCGATATCATAGAGCGGTCTTAAAACAAAATCAAATTTGACAATTTCACTTCTCGGAATATTTCTTTCAGAGTCTATTAAGTCATCATAATACAGTATATCGATATCAAGAGTTCTTGAACTAAATTTTACTTCATCTAATGACCTTCCGTTATCTCTCTCTATTGAATTAAGCGCTTCCTTAAGTTCACCAATATCTAGATTCGTACTAAATGTAGCAACTAAGTTATAAAAGTTTGGTCCATCAAAACCCATAGAAGAAGATTCATAAGTTGGTGATAATTTTAAATCTTCAAATTTATTACAAAGCGCTGTAATACATGCCTGAATATGTACTATCGGATTGATATTACTACCTATGCCTACAAAGACTTTATGCTTTTTTTCTATATCGCTCAATTATTACTCCAACTTCTTTAGAGCCAGTTACTGCTCCTGGCTTACTAAATCTTCCTTTTATGTATGTTACATTAAAGTTTTTGAATATTAATTTAACTGACTCTTCAGCAAGCGCTTCAATCAATTGAAATTCGCTGCCGCCTATGAATAACTTCAGTTCTTTTGATACAGCCTTATAATCCACTGTATCATTTATTACATCGCTGCTTGACGCATCAGTTATATCGGTGCCTAGTTCAAGGTCTATGCAGACAAACTGTTTAATTTTACGTTCCCAGTCGTATATTCCAATGATTGTTTCTATACAAAGTTCTTTTATAAATACAATATCCATATTTTTCTCTCTTTTTTGACAATAAACAGTATTGTATCTGATTAGGTTTCTGATATCATTATTGAGTTACAAAATCATGTCTAAAATTTGCGATATAACTAAAAAGAGAGTAATGGTAGGGAATAACGTATCTCATGCCAAAAACCGTACTAGACGTACTTTTGAGCCTAATTTACACTCTCACAGACTATGGTCAGAAAAGCAAAATAAATTTATTAAGCTTACTCTATCAAGTAAAGGCTTGAGAATTGTAAATAAACTCGGCCTAGATACAGCTTTGATTAAATACGGACTTAAATCATGAGAGAGAAAATCAAACTTGTTTCTTCAGCTGGCACAGGTCATTTCTATACCACTACTAAGAACAAAAAGACTATGCCGGATAAGATGGAAATTAAAAAATTTGATCCTGTTGTTCGAAAATATGTTACTTACACAGAAAAGAAGATTAAATAACTTTATAACTTCTAAGTCTTACTAAAAAATCATCCAAAGCTGCTATTCCATGTCCTTTAGCTTCATTTGACCAATTATTAAGAGTTTCAACAAACTGTTCATGTTTTATTTGTCTTGAATGTAATATTTCGTGAAGCCTATTTTTTAATATATAAATAGTATGTAAAGTGGAGCTGTTCTCAAGTAATGCATTTATTTTATTTTCTTGATGTTCATTTAGTCTTTGTGGGTGATCTGCCAGAAGTTTAAATGAAAGCTTAAATTTCTCTTTTTGATAAGCTGGTTTGAGTACTTTTTGAGTATAATCTGTAATCACCGCTAGTTTAGATTGCAGCAAGGATTGTGCAATAAGTTTTGAATCTGTATTTTCATTTTTTTGTATTATTGGCATTGGAGCAATCCTTTTCACTTTACACAAGCCAATCGCACCGAATATTTTAATATACATCCAACCTATATCAAATTCCCAAGGTCTCAGAGAAAATTTTGCAGCTGTTGGATAAGCATGATGATTGTTGTGGAGTTCTTCTCCTCCTATGATAATACCTACAGGAGACATGTTTGTAGAGTCATCATTGGTATTGTAGTTTCTATATCCCCAATAATGCCCGGCACCATTGATTCCACCTGCAGCAAAAATAGGTGTCCACATCATTTGAATGGACCAAATTATTATTCCTACAGTTCCAAATAAAATAATGTTTAATATGAAAAGTAATAATATCCCAAGATTATTTCTTCCAGTATATACATGTTCTTCTATCCAATCTTGCGGACAGTTCTGAGAATATTTTTCTATTGTATCTTTGTTGTTCTTTTCCTTATGGTAGAGATCAGCCCCTTGAAATATTACTTTGTTAATTCCATAAACAGCTGGACTATGTGGATCATCACTTGTTTCAACCTTAGCGTGATGTTTTCTATGTATAGCTACCCAATCAGCTGTTCTCATAGAAGTGGTTAACCATAACCAAAATCTAAAGAAGTGTGAAAGTATAGGATGTATATCTATAGCTGAGTGGCATACTCCTCTGTGAAGATAGAGAGTTATTGCTACAATTGTGATGTGTGTTACAACTAAAGTATAGATTGCATATTCTATAAAATTGAGTGGTATAAGTCCGTGTATTAATGTTTCGAGCATATTCGTTTCCAGTAGGTTATCATCTTAACAAGAATTTAAATTTTGTCCAATTATTATGCCTGAATTACCAGAAGTTGAAACTATTATGAGCCATGTTAAGAGAAGGCTAACTAATAAAAAAGTTATTAAATGTAAGGTTTTGAACAGTAAGCTTAGATGGCCTATTGAGACTAGAAAACTTAAAGTGCTTGAAAATAGAACTATCAAGAGCGTTAAGAGACGAGGTAAATATATTCTTATAGAATTTGAACCTGATAAAGTAATATTAATAATTCATCTAGGTATGACTGGAGTCATTTCATTTGCAAATAATCATGTATATAAGAGACACAAGCACGATCATTTTTTATTATTCTTTAATGATTTTATTTTTGTGTTTAATGACATAAGAAAATTTGGCTCAATACATATTACTAAAGATATTTCAAATATGTTTCTTATAAAAAATTTAGGAGTTGAGCCTTTATCAAAAAAATTTGATGAAAATTATCTCTTACAACTATCAAAAAACAGGTTATGTAGTATTAAAGAATTTATAATGAATCAAAAGATAGTTGTTGGCATTGGAAATATCTATGCAACAGAAGCATTATTTTTATCTAAGATTCACCCTAAAATGAAAGCTAAATATCTAACTCTGTCCAAGGCAAAATCACTAGCATTAAATATAAAAGATGTTTTAGCTCAAGCAATTGATATGGGCGGAACAACGATAAAAGACTATGTTAATGCAGATGGTAAGCCTGGATATTTTACTCAGAAGCTAAATATATATCAAAAGAAAACATGTCCTATTCATAAAAATAATTCAGTAAAGAATATAAAAATTTCAGGCAGATCATCATTTTTTTGTAATCTGTGTCAGAGAGAAGAATTATGAACCGATATCAGTTCTGAAAAAAATTAATTCATTATTTTCATTCTTAAGACCAGAATCATTATAAGCTTTTATCTTATAAATATTTTCATAAGCAAGATCAATTGCATTTTGTTTATCATTATCAAATGCATTAACCGTTAAAATTCTACCGCCTGTAACTTTGATAGCGCCTTTACTAACTTTTGTCCCGGCATGAAATATTTTGACAGAATTATTATCTTCTATATTTGATAAATCAAGATAAAAATCTTTCACTGGGGAATCAGGATAACCTTTTGCTGCTAAAACAATCGTGCAACAAAAACCCGAATAGTTATTATCATCAATAAAAGATAAATTAAAATTATCAGGATATTTTTCATTATCAAATCCAATAAGATCTAGAAAATCAACATTATTTTTCTCAAGATATAGTGCAATATTTTGTGTTTCTGGATCACCCATCCTGCAATTATATTCAAGGAGATAAGGTTTATCATTCATTGTAGATATCATTAATCCTAAGTACATAAAGCCATTATACTTGCTTGTAGTTCCAGAACTATTATTGATTGCTACTAAGGTTTTAATGATAATTTTTTCTATTTCTACGTTAAGAGAATAAACATCGTTTTTTTTATAACTACAAAATGGATGTGTGATTGCGCCCATACCACCTGTATTGGGTCCTGAATTAAATTCATCACGAGATTTATAGTCTTTTATCCAGGTTAGCCCTATAGTTTGTTTATTCGCATTTGGGTTGCAGACGTATATAGCAGAAAGCTCTATACCTTTTAAAAATTCTTCTATAATAATTTTCTCATTAGGCTTTAAAAGGTTATCTACAGATTTTTTAGCATCAACAAGTGTTTCACATATATCAACACCTTTACCAGCAGCTAGACCATCATATTTTATAACAATTGGCATTTTCTTTTTATCTAAGTATGCTTTTGCTTTTTCAGAATTATCAAATTCATTATATTCTGCAGTAGGTAAATTATTGCTGTTCATAAAATTTTTAGAGAATACTTTTGATCCTTCAAGTTGAGCAAAATATTTTTTAGGCCCAAATATATTAAGATTATTTTTTTCAAATAAATCACTTATACCCTCAACTAATGGCACTTCTGGTCCAATAATGGTTAAATCAATATTATTGCTTAAAGCAAAATCTAATACTGATTGATGATTGTTAATATTGCATTCTATGTTAAAAACATTTTTTTCAGACAATGTACCTGCATTTCCAGGCATGACATAAATTTTTTCAACCTCTCTGTGTGATTTTGATATTAGCCAAGAAAGCGCATGTTCCCTGCCGCCTGAACCAACAATAAGAATTTTCAAACCCATTCTAATGTTTGAAAACTCTAATGTGAGAGAAACACATCGATAGTTTATGTTTATCTGCAACTTCAATTATTTTTTCATCATTAATCGAGCCACCAGGTTGTATGATTGCAGAAATTCCGATTTTTTTTGCCAAGTCTACATTATCTCTAAACGGAAAGAATGCTTCTGATGCTAATACAGCACCTTTAAGCGATATATTCTCTTTTTTAGATTTATTGTAAGCAATATTTGTAGAATCAATCCTACTCATTTGTCCTGCTCCAATTGCGAGAGTTTTACTATTTTTTACAATAACGATTGAATTTGATTTTACATATCGAGATATTTTAAAGGCAAAAATCATATCTTGAAGTTGTTTTTCAGTAGGCTTTTTTTTAGTAACGATAGTAAGTTCTTTTTTTGAAAGATTCTTATTATCTTTCTCTTGAATTAGAATCTTGTCTCTCAAAAGTTTTGTTTCATAAATAATATTTTTATCTTTTTTGAGTTTTATTTTTAACAATCGTATATTTGGCTTTTTTTTCATAACTTCAAGTACACTTTTATCAAAATCAGGTGCAGCAATTACTTCAACAAATTGTTTATTTATTATTTTTTCAGCAAGCTTAGAATCTAGTTTTTTATTGAAAGTTATGATTCCTCCAAATGCTGAAGTTGGATCGGTCTTATATGCACTTTTATATGCATCTTCTAAAGTTTTAGATGTTGCAACGCCACATGGATTAGCATGCTTCACTATCACACAAGACGGTGAATTAAATTGTTCAACACAAGAAAATGCACTTTCAGTATCAACAAGATTATTAAATGAAAGAGCTTTACCTGATAATTGCACATAATCAAATTTTGCTAACTGTGGAGCTGTTATTTCATATAATTTTGCTTTTTGATGTGGATTTTCACCATATCTTAGTTCAGATAGCTCTGTAGCGCTAATTGAGACTTTATTTTGAAGCAAGTCAACATTGTTTGAACTATATTTATCTAAGTAATTCGAAATCATCAAATCATAATTTGAGACAATAGAAAATACTTTTTTAGCAAGCATTAATCTTGTACTAGATTTAACTCTTCCATTTTTTTTTATTTGACCTATTACATTATTATAATCTGATGGATCTGTTAGTACGGTTACTCTCTGATGATTTTTTGCAGACGCCCTTAGTAGGGTAGGTCCTCCTATATCAATATTTTCAATAGCATTGTTGAAAGAGCAATTTTTTTTCGATATGGCTTTTTCGAATGGATATAAATTGACCACAACCATATCAATCAATGAATATTTTCTATTATTGAGATTATCCAGATCTTTTTTTGATTTTGCTAGAATACCCGCATGAATTACAGGATGAAGCGTTTTTACTCTACCACCAAGAATCTCTTCAAACTGAGTGAATTTAGAGATAGGAATTATTTTAATGCCTTTATCTTTTAGATAGCTAGCTGTTCCACCTGTTGAAATTATCGTATAGCCATTATCAATCAGTTCAGCAGCAAGAAGATCGATATCTGTTTTATCTGAAACGCTGATAAGTGCTATTTTATTCATTCTATATCGTACTCTTTAATTCTTTTAATTAATGTACCTCGACTAATACCCAAAAAATCAGCTGACTTCGTTACATTTCCTTTGCATGAATCAAGTACAGTCTCAATCAAAGTTCTTTCTGTATCATTTAGGAAAAGGCTATGCATGTTAGAGCTGCTACCGTTACCATTCATATTCTTGATAAACAATTTAGCTTCTTTTTTTACAACACTACTCAGGGTACTGTTAGACAGATTTTTTGTGATTCTTTTCTTTTTCATATTTTATTTAAATAAACGACATCCCGAGAGGAATATCTTACAATCAAAGAGGGATTTGATAAAGGTTAAATGGTTAAAAACTAGTTATTTTTAATATACTTAGTAAGTGTATTAATTGAATATTTACCTGACGCGAAGAAATCAGTTCTAAGTAGTTTCTTGTGTAAATCGATGTTTGTTTTAACTCCCTGAACTACCGTTTCACTGAGAGCTTGATACATTTTTTCTATAGCTAATTCTCTTGTTTTATCATAAGTAATTAATTTTGCTAATAGTGAATCATAGTAGGGCGGAACAGAGTAGCCGCTGTAGACATGAGTATCAATTCTTACACCTGGCCCACCAGGAGCATGGAATGCTTCAATTTTTCCTGGAGATGGTAAGAAGGTATTAGGATCTTCGGCATTTATTCGACATTCAATGGCATGTCCAGTAAGAGTTATATCGCTTTGCTTCATGCTAAGTTTTTCACCAGAAGCAACTCTAATCTGCTCAGCAATTAAATCAGTATTAGTTACAAGTTCTGTTACAGGATGTTCAACTTGGATTCTTGTATTCATTTCGATAAAGCTAAAATGGCCATCTTGATATAAAAATTCAAATGTACCCGCACCTGTATATCCAAGTTTAACGCAAGCTTCTGAGCATATAGCACCTATTTTATTGATTTCTTCACGTGATATTCCGCATGCTTGAGTTTCTTCGATAATCTTTTGATTTCTTCTTTGCATCGAGCAATCCCTTTCGCCAAAATGAACAGCATTACCATGTTCATCACTCATTATTTGTATTTCAATATGTCTTGGGTTATCAAAATATTTTTCAAAATATAAGTCACCATTACCAAATGCATTTTTGGCTTCAGTTCTTACAATATTCATACTATTAGCTAATTGAGACTCATCTTCTACAACCATCATTCCTCTTCCACCACCACCATGAATAGCTTTTAGCATTATTGGATAACCTATCTCATTAACCTTTTTTAACATAGCTTTATCAGGCTGTTCTGGAAGCACACCATCAAAACCCGGAATACATGGTACCCCAAAATCTTTCATTGCATTTTTTGCTTTAATTTTATCGCCCATCTTATTTAAAACTTTGCTTGATGGTCCAATGAACTTAAATTTATTTGTTTCAATAATTTCTGCAAACATTTCAGATTCAGATAAAAAACCATAGCCAGGATGAATTGCATCAGAATTTGTGAGTTCTGCCGCACTTATTATTGATGGCATGTTGAGATAACTTTCTTTTGGGTTTGGCCCTCCTATACAAACAGATTCATCTGCAAGTTTGACATGAGCTAATTGTCTATCAGCTGTGGAATGAACAGCAACGGTTTTGATATCAAGTTTTTTACATGCTCTTAAAACTCGAAGAGCAATTTCACCTCTATTAGCAATCAATACTTTCTTAATCATTCTATTACGAATAAAGGTTGATCAAATTCTACCGGTTCAGCATTATCAACTAATATTTCTAATATCTTACCATCTGTTTCTGCTTGGACTTGATTCATCATTTTCATTGCTTCTAATATACATAAAGTGTCACCCTTTTTAACAGTTTGTCCAACGGTTACAAATGGTTTTGATTCGGGAGATGCCGATGCATAGAATGTTCCAACCATTGGAGAATTAACAGTATTTTTATTTTCACTTACCTTAGTCTCTTTTATGGTTGAAGCGCTATCAACAGCTTCTGTTGATTGTTGCGGCGGTGTAAAAACGGGCTGCTGCATAACTTGTTGAACCGGAGTAGCTAGACTAGAGGTATTTCTAGATAGCTTAATCGACTCCTCACCTTCTTTAACTTCGATTTCAGCAATTCCGCTTTCTTCTAAAAGTTCCATTAATTTCTTAATTTTTCTTAGATCCATATTTAACCTCTTCGTATAATTGATGACAATGCGAATTCATATCCAGCAGTTCCTAACCCTGTAATAAGACCAGTGCTTATATCTGACAAAAAAGATTTTTTTCTAAAATCTTCTCTACTATAAATGTTTGAAATATGTACTTCTATGAAGGGTATATTAGTGCCAAGAAACGCATCTCTTAATGCAACGCTTGTATGAGTGAAAGCGCCAGGGTTAATGATTACATAATCAACTAAATCTTTTTTGGCTTGATGCAATCGATCTATTAAACCATCTTCTGAGTTAGATTGAAAAAAATCAATATCTACAACGCTTTCTGAGGCCTTTGTTGTTAATTTATCTTCAATATCAAGGAGTGTTTCTGTACCGTATATCTCTGGCTCTCTAGTGCCGAGAAGGTTTAAATTAGGGCCATTAAGTACTAATATTTTCACTTTATATGTATTTAAATAATTTTAGGTGATTTTATCTGAAGTTAAGAGAAAATAGAAGATTTATTTTACTTTTTTACAATATTTAATATTTTTAAGAGATCATCGCTCTCTATAAACCCAACAACCCTTGCGCTTTCAATTTCGTTACCATTTTTATCATAAAAGAACAGAGCAGGTGGACCAAATATACGCATAGACTGTAAATATGCCGAATGATTTTCGTTAGTATTAGTTATATCAAATTTTATAAGTTTTAATTCATTGAGAATAACGCTTACCTCAGGAGTACTAAAAGTATATTTTTCTAGTTCTTTACAGGCAACACACCAATCTGCATATAAATCCACCATAACTGGCTTTTGTGAATTTTTTATTTCTTTCTCTAGTTCTTGAGTAGTTCCAACTGTAATGAATTCTACATATCTTTCTTTTTCAATGAAGCTCGTCTTAGGTTCATAATATGTATTATTTTGAATACCATAAATCTGCAAAACAGAATATATCAAAAGAAATAATGAGCTAGTATAGGTAAAAATTTTTGAAATATTATTGCTAATAATTTTCAATGACTTCATTAAAATGATTATCATTATTATTGATAATGCTGACCATAAGTAAGCAGCTGATTCTATTGATAATATTCTTTCCAGTAACCAAATAGATACTATTAAAAATAAAATACCGAAAAAGTAATTCACAAGCTCTAAGTATCTCCCTATTTTAGAAATTAGTTTAGTGGTAGTAGATCCCAGTATAATTAGAGGAGTACCCATACCAATCCCTAATGCAAAAAGAGCTAGACCTCCAACGAGAACATCACCTGTACTTGCAATATAAATTAGTGCCCCGATTAGAGGTGCAGTTACACAAGGACCTACGATTAAAGCGGAAAGTATTCCCATAACTGCTACATCTCTAGAAGTACCTGATTTTTGTTTATTACTCAATTTGGTGAATAATGTTTGAATGGATTTAGGCATTTGTAGATTGAAGAATTTAAACATTGCTAAAGCAAATAAAAGAAACAAAAATGATATTGAACCTAATACATATGGGTTTTGAAGACTTGCTTGAACATTAGTGCCAGAAAGAGCAACAATTATCCCTGCTGCCGAGTAAGTTATAGACATACTTAGTACATAAATTAAGGACAAAGTTACAGATCTTTTTTGCGACACATTGCCTTGCCCAGCAATAATTCCAGTAAGTATTGGCACCATTGGTAACACGCATGGCGTAAAAGCTAGCAATAACCCAGCAAGATAGAAAATCAGTGTATTGTAAAATAAGGAATTTGAGAGTAATGAATCACTCATTGCATTTTGACTCTCAAACAAAGATGTCTTTTTAAAACTACTTACCGAAGACTTTTTTTTTAGAGATATTGTTTTGAATACTGGAGGGTAGCATAATCCCGCATCCGCGCACCCTTGATACTTAATTTTGATTTTATGAGCATCATCTATACTTCCTTCAAAAAATATATCAGCTTCTGTAGAGTAGTAGTAGACATCCACGTCACCAAAAAATTCATCTTTCTTTTTCTTGCCCTCTGGCATTTCAACTTTAATAATGTTATTAGATTTATCAAGTGATTTGAATTCAAACATTCCCATATATAAATAGTATCCTGGTTGAATTTTCCAATTAATTTTTATCTGGTTTTCTTCAACTACCTGATAGTCAAATTTAAATGCATCGTCTGGAGAAAGAAATTCTGATTCACTTTTCGGCAACTCAGCAAAAACATGATTTGTTCCTATTAATGGAATTGTAATTAAAAGCATTATTAAGCTTATTTTTTTTAATACCGATATCATTTTATAGTCGAAATATTTCTGTTATCTTAATTTATCTTATTATTTCAGGGGTTACGGCGTTATGCAATTACTCAATTATTTTTTAATAGATTAAATATACTCAATGTATTAGAGCCCATGTAAATGATAATTTTTTATTTTTACCATATAATCATTTCATGAAGATTTCCGGGTACATTCTAATTTTAATACCTTTATCAGAACTTATAATCTTTATAGAGATTGGTTCATATATTGGAAGTTTAAATGTTATTCTTTGGATTTTTCTTACCATATTCATTGGAATATATTTAATAAAATCCAAACTTAGAAGCTTAAAGTTGAGTCTATTTAATATCAGAAGCATTCAGGATATACAGCAGCAGTATACAACTGATATATATTCCCTACTAGCTGGTATATTGCTAATTGTGCCTGGTTTCCTAACTGATACATTAGGTTTTTTCTTATTGCTGCCATTCATTAGACCTATGATTTCTAAATATGTAAAAACTGACAATAAAAAAGCTGATAGGGACAACAATAAGACGAATATTATTGATGGTGATTATAGAGATGACGAGTAGTTTTTTTATATCAGTCCTTGAAATTCTTGCTAAAGTCCATATCATTAGCAGTCGAAGGGTTAGAGTGCTAACCATTAATTTATAGAGAGGTAAATAATGAATATAAGACCATTACATGATCGTGTAATTGTGAGACGAACAGAAGAGGAAAAAACATCACCAGGCGGTATTGTGATACCTGACAGTGCTACTGAAAAACCAGTCAAAGGTGAAATTGTTGCTGTTGGTAAAGGTAAAATACTTGAAAATGGCGATATTAGACCTCTAGACGTTAAAGAAGGGGACCAGATTCTCTTCGGAAAATACTCAGGAACAGAGATAACTATAGATGGTGAAGAGATGCTTGTTATGCGAGAAGACGACATCACTGCAATCATAACTAACTAATATTTGAGGATAAAATAAAATGACAGCAAAAGAAGTAAAATTCGGCGATGACGCAAGAAAGAAACTAGCAAATGGTGTAAACATTCTTGCTAATGCCGTTAAGACAACATTGGGACCTAAAGGAAGAAATGTTGTACTAGATAAATCATTTGGTGCTCCAACCGTAACAAAAGACGGCGTATCTGTAGCAAAAGAAATCGAACTAAAAGATAAGTTTGAGAATATGGGCGCTCAGATGGTAAAAGAGGTTGCATCACAAACTTCAGATATAGCTGGTGACGGAACAACTACTGCTACAGTTGTTGCTCAAGCTATATTAAAAGAAGGTTTGAAATGTGTAGCTGCTGGAATGAATCCTATGGATCTTAAGAGAGGGATTGACAAAGCAGTATCAGTAGCGGTTGAAGGATTACAAAAAATGTCAAAACCATGTACTGATCAAAATGCCATAGAACAAGTAGGAACAATATCTGCAAATTCTGATAAAGATATCGGATCTATCATAGCTGAAGCTATGGATAAGGTCGGTAAAGAAGGGGTAATTACTGTTGAAGAAGGTCAATCATTAGATAATGAGCTTGATGTAGTTGAAGGAATGCAATTCGATAGAGGCTATTTGTCTCCATACTTTGCTACAAATCAACAAAATATGACTGCAGAACTAGATGATCCTTATGTTTTATTGTTTGATAAAAAAATAACAAACATAAAAGATATGCTGCCAATTCTTGAAGGTGTTGCAAAAGCAAGCAAACCACTACTTATTATCGCAGAAGACGTTGAAGGTGAAGCCTTGGCAACTCTTGTTGTAAATAGCATCAGAGGTGTTGTAAAAGTGGTAGCAGTGAAAGCACCCGGATTTGGAGATAGACGTAAAGCTATGTTAGAGGATATTGCGATTCTAACTGGCGGAACAGTTATATCTGAAGAAGTTGGTCTTAGTCTTGAAAAAGCTGAATTAAAAGACTTAGGTACTGCTAAGAAAGTTACTGTAAATAAAGAAAACTCTACTATTATTGATGGCGGTGGTGACAAGACTGCAATTGAAGGTCGCGTAACTCAAATTCGTTCTCAAATTGAAGAGGCAACATCTGACTATGACAAAGAAAAAATGCAAGAACGTGTTGCTAAATTAGCTGGAGGCGTAGCTGTAATTAAAGTTGGAGCTGCAACTGAAGTTGAAATGAAAGAGAAGAAAGCAAGAGTTGAAGATGCTCTCCATGCAACTAGAGCTGCTGTTGAAGAGGGTGTTGTTGCAGGTGGGGGAGTCGCAATGTTAAGAGCTAGACAAGCTCTTAAAAAGCTTGAAGGCGACAATCCTGATCAAACACAAGGTATTGCAATTGCGACTCAAGCAATGCAAGAACCTCTAAGACAGATAGTAACTAATGCAGGTCAAGAAGGCTCTGTAATTTTAGCAAAAGTTGAAGAAGGAAAAGATTCTTTTGGATACAATGCATCTACAGGTGAATTTGGTGACATGTTAGAAATGGGAATATTAGATCCTACTAAGGTTACTAGAACTGCATTACAAAATGCTGCTTCTATAGCCGGACTAATGATTACCACAGAAGCTATGGTAACTGAACTTGCTAAAGATGATGAGCCAGCAGCACCTGCTATGCCTGATATGGGCGGCATGGGCGGCATGGGTGGTATGGGTGGCATGGGAATGTAATGCCCCTCACTCATATATTAAATTTCAAAGCCTCTTTTTAGAGGCTTTGTTATTACTAAATCCATAATGTTATAATAATTTATGGATAAGCATTGGTTAAAAAAATATCCAAGCAACTTAGACGAAAATCTTGGAAACTTAGATCATGACACAGTCGCTGATTTAATCGAATCTTCAGCTGACAAATTCACGAATAAAATCGCTTTCTCATCATTCAATACTAATATTAATTTTAAAATGCTTAACCTTTTATCAAAAAGATTGGCGGCATATATGCAGTTTTTAGGTGTTAATAAAAAAACTAAAATCGCTATTATGTTACCTAATTTATTAACCTACCCTATCACATTATTTGGAACATATTTTTGCGGGGCAACAGTTGTTAATATAAATCCCCTTTACAAATCAAGAGAAATTGAGCACACATTAATTGATTCAAAAGCTGATTATATATTTGTTCTAGATAAATTCTTTAAAGAGCTAGAACCATGCATCAAGAAATCAAATCTTAAGGGAATTGTCATTTGTAGAGTAACAGACTTACTTAATCCATTAATGAAACTAGTTATAAGCAGTATTCTTTTTTTTAAAAAAGAAAATATTAAAATAAAAAAAACAAAAGAAATACTATTTTTTAAAGATATTATTTCAAATAACTTCAGTTATAAAGATACTCATTCAAATCCTAGTGATATTGCTCTTTTGCAATATACAGGCGGTACTACTGGAAAATCAAAAGCGGCTATTCTTACGCATAAAAACCTACTTTCAAATATACAGCAGGTACATAATTGGATTAAGCCACATGTTAATGATGGTAAAGAAATAATAATAACAGCCTTACCTCTATATCATATATTTTCATTTACCGTTAACTGTTTAACATTCCTAAAGATTGGGGCAGAGAATGTCCTTGTTGCAAATCCAAGAGATATAAAGTCATTTATCAAGATATTAGAAAAGAAAAAATTTACTATTATTACTGCTGTAAATACCCTATTTAATCTTCTTTTAAATAGCAGTAAGTTTAAAAAACTTAACTTTGAAAAATGTAAAGTTTCAGTAGGCGGTGGCATGGCTGTACTTAGTGAGACCGCTAAAAAGTGGAAAAAGGTTACAGGTACTGAAATCACACAAGGCTATGGCCTAACAGAGACTTCGCCAGTAGTTACAATCAATAGAGTAGATGAAAAGTATAATGGATTTATAGGCTTACCATTACAATCAACAAATATAAAAATTATTGATGAAAATGAAACTGAACTAGATATTGATCAACCTGGAGAATTATGTGTTTCTGGCCCTCAAGTTATGTCTGGTTATTGGAATGACTCCTCTAATTGTTTTACTTCTGATGGTTATTTCAAAACAGGAGATATTGCGTTTATAAATTCTGAAGGGTATATAAAGATAGTTGATAGAAAAAAAGATATGATAATTTCCTCGGGATATAACGTTTATCCAAATGAGATTGAGGACTATTTAAGCACTCACAAAGATATTATTGAAGCAGGAATTATTGGTATACCTGACAAAAATAGAGGAGAGTCAATAAAGGCATTTGTGGTAAGTAAAAATCCGAATATTAATTCATCAGATATTATTAAATTCTGTAAGTCTGGTTTAACAGAATATAAGATACCAAAATCCGTAATATTCATTAAAGAATTACCTAAAACAAATGTAGGTAAAATATTAAGACGCAAACTTAGAGAGCTATAACTGATTTTTGAATAACATTAGATGATCTATGACTGGTTTTATACCTATACTTTCGTTTAATGAATGGTTATGGTGACTAGGTGTATAACAGTAGATTCTTTGTCTGTCTTTAAGTTCAAGATGGTATAAAAAATCAGAACCATAGAAAACTTTATCAATAACTTTTGCAGATTCTGTAGAATCATCATCATGTATGATGTCATCTGGTCTGATTAGAACATATACCTCTTCATTTGCTTTAAAATCTTGAGTATTACCAAATATTGTACCAAGAACAGTATCAACATGATTAGCATCTTTTACTTTTGCCTTCATAAAACTTGTAATTCCAAAAAAGTTTGCAATCTCTTTAGATGAAGGTTTGTGATAAAGATTATAAGGAGTATCATACTGTGCTATTTTTCCATCACTCAGAAATGCAATTTTATCAGACATAGTAAAAGCTTCTTTCGGGTCATGCGTTATTAATATTGCAGTTGTCTGCTCTTTTTTGAGAATTTTTTTAATATCAATCATTAAATTGTCCTTTAATTCTTGATCTAATGCACTGAAGGGTTCATCTAAAAGAAGTATTGTCGGTTTAGGAGCCATTGCTCTAGCTATTGCCACTCTTTGTTGTTGACCTCCAGATATTTGATGTGGGTATCTATTTTTAATAAGACCAATATTTAACATATTTTCAAGCTCAAGAGCTCTGGAGTTTTGATTTATTTCTGTGTCTTTAAACAAACCAAAGCATATATTTTCCCTTACTGTCAGATGCGGAAATAGAGCTAAATCTTGAAATATTACACCAATATTTCGTTTATCAACACTTATGAATTCATTTGAGTTATCAACAACACTATTGTCTATTTTGATATTACCGCTTGATATATTCTGATACCCAGCAATAGATCTAATTAATGATGTTTTTCCTGATGCGCTTGAACCCATTAATGATACTATCTCACCATTCTGTATGGAGAGATTTATGTCATTTAAAATTATATTTTCGTCTAAAGTTATCTTTACGTTTTGTAATTCCAGTTTACTTTGATTCATTATTCATAATACCTCTAGACAATATTATAACGGGTATTAAACATATAATAATTAAAATTAAACCCGGCATACCCATAGAAGAAAGATTTTCGGATTCTGCTAGTTCATATAAGTGAACCGGCAATGTATTAAAATTGAAAGGCCTAAGAATCAAGGTTATTGGTAATTCTTTTACAATATCCACAAATACAAGAATCATGGCAGTATAAATTGTAGGTAGTAAAATAGGGAGATGAACTTTAAAAAGTGTTTGTAATTTACTCAAACCAAAACTAGAAGCAAGATGATCATAGTTATTAGAAATTTTATTTAAACCTGAATCTAATGTTTTAAGAGAAATAGTAGAAAATCGAATTAAATATGCAACTATTAACAAGTAGAATGTACCTGAAAGAATAGTTATTGGTTCAAATCCGAATATAGATGGTAATGAGTTTTCTAACATACTCACAGGACCTATTACAGCTACCGCAAGTACAACACCAGGAACAGCATATCCAACAGATAATGTTTTTGATAAAAAATTGTTAAATAGGTTTTTGTTACTTCTAATCAAATAAGCTACATTAATAGTAAAAAACAGTATTAGTATGGAGCTGATTAAAGCGATAATCGCACTGGAGTTCAATAAAGATAATACAAATATTAAATTGATTTCTTCAAAAGAATAGGAGATCCAATAGATTAATTGTAATACTGGTATTAAAAAACCTATTGCAAGTATAATACTGCAGTATGCACACAATGAATATCTAACTTTCCTTGAGATATTTTCTACTTTTATTGGTTTAATATTATTAATAGGATTAGCAAATCTTTTTTTTCCTCTTGAAAGTTGTTCAAAATAAACAAGAAGGAATATTAATGTTAATAAAATTGAAGATAAAAAAAATGAGCTTGTTTCATCTCCTAAAACAAACCAAGCTCTAAAAATACCCGTGGCAAAAGTAGGGACTCCAAAATATTGAACTGTCGCATACTCGGCAAGGGTTTCCATAATAACAAAGCTTACTCCAGCAATCACGGCGGGCCTTATTATTGGAATTCCTATTTTTGTAAGCCTTTGCAATCTATTTAATCCCATAGATTGCCCGACTTCAAAAACAGTACTACTATGATTAGAGAGAGCAGGCAGGCATAACAAGTATATATATGGGTAGAGACTTATACTTAATATAAGTATAGCGCCATAAATATTTCTTATATCATATAAATCATAAACTGATGCGCCGCTATTAAAATATAGCTCAAAAAAGTTGAATAATATTCCAGATGTCTCATTTATTCCTGCATATATATATGCATTTACATAGGCAGGGATGGCCATAGGTAAAATTAATAACCAACGAAATAAGTTTACACCTGGAAAATTATACATTGAAATTATCCATGCTAATGATGTCCCTAATATTATGGTAATAAATGCTACTGCTACGACTATTATTAAAGAATTTACAATGTAATCATGTAAAAGATAGTTTTGGATATGAATCCATGTCTCATTACTATCATTAAAGATATTAAAAAAGATAAATAATATTGGAGTTACAAATACCAATAGAAATAATGAAAGTAGAAGTAAGTTTATATCTTCAAGATTCTTTGGCAAGGCTTTACTTCCATCCAGCTTTATCGAATATTATTCCAGCTTGATTATTCAGACTTCCCAATGTAGTGAGACTCATCATATCCATTTTGAAGGGATATCCCCACGATTTAACTATATTCGAAACCTCTATGTCTTGTCTTATAGGATATTCATGATTTTTTTTTGCATATATCTCTTGAGCCCTGTCACTAGCTAAAAACTCAATCAGCTTTGTAGCACTATCAATATTTTTTGAGTATTTTGTAATTAAAGCACCACTAATATTTATATGAGCTCCTCTATCATTTTGGTTAGGAAAAATTATTTTTATTTTTTTTGCATATTCTCTTTCAATTTCTTTTTTAGATGTAATCCATTTACCCAGATAATATGTATTAGCTAACGTAACATCACATTTACCCAAAACTACAGATGTCATTTGTGACCTATCATTCCCTTTTGGGCTATGAGAAAAATTTCTAACTACATTAGATGCCCAGTCATACGCATATAATTCTCCATTATGATGAATTATTGAGCTCATTAATGACTGATTGTAAATATTACTAGAAGATCTGATACAAACTCTATTTTTCAATTCTGAATTTGCTAAGCTTTCATAAGTAGAAATTTTTGATGGTGAAATATTATTAGGATTATACATTATCACTCTTGATCTTATTGAAAGGCCAAACCAATGATTATCAATATCTCTAAGATGCGCAGGCACTAACTTCATCAGCTTATTAGAACGGATAGGAATAGATATACCTTTAGTTTTTGCATCATGCAAATTCCCAGCATCAACAGTTAAGAGTATATCTGCTGGAGTTGATTTACCTTCATCAATTATCTTTTTAATCAGCACTTTGCTTTGAGCGCTGAGTATATTAACTTTAATTCCAGTTTCTTTTGTAAATTCATCCGTTAATGGTTTTATTAAATATTCTTTTCTAGCTGAATATATATTTACTTCATCAGAAAAAGTAACGTGCGCTGGAATCATAAAAATGATAAGTAAGAATGTGAGAATTGCTTTATTTTTCATATATGTTCTTCTAAATAAGAATGATTATCATTATTATAATAAAAGCTATATAATTCAAGCTTTTTATCTAATTTCTTATATTAATTATTCAGTCTAATTTCCCAAATATTAAATACATGATATAGTTTTCACTTATTAATCATATATAGGAATGCTCATGATAATGTCTGACCTGAAGGGTAAAATATGGATGGATGGCAATTTGGTTGAATGGTCAGATGCAAGAATACATGTACTTACTCATACACTGCACTATGGAACAGGAGTATTTGAAGGTGTAAGAGCTTACGAAACATCTAAAGGTCCAGCTATATTTAGATTAGAAGATCACACTAATAGACTATTTGAATCAGCAGAATTAATTGGTATGAAAATACCATTCCATGCAAGTGTATTGAATGACGCACAATCCGAAGTTGTTGCTTTGAATGAATTAAATAATGCATATATACGACCAATGTGTTTCTATGGTTCTGAAGGTATGGGATTAAGGGCTGATAACTTAAAAGTGCATGCTATTGTAGCTGCATGGGACTGGGGATCTTACTTAGGAGATGACAAAATACTTAATGGCATTAAAGTTAAAGTCACTGATTTCCCTAAAAGGTGCGACAAAAGCATGATACACAAAGCTAAGGCTACTGGAAATTATTTATATTCAATGCTTGCTCTTAAAGATGCATTAAATTCTGGCTTTGATGAGGCTCTGATTCTAGATATCGATAACAACGTGAACGAGGGATCTGGGGAAAATTTTTTTATGATCATTGATAATACTTTTTATACACCTAAGGATGGAACCGTGTTAAACGGTATTACAAGGCAAACAATTATGGAGATAGCAAGTGATTTAAATTATAAAGTTGAAGAAAAAGATATATCTGTTGAAGATGTCAAATCTTGTGACGAAGCTTTTTTTACAGGAACTGCCGCAGAAGTGACTCCAATTATTCAGGTGGATGACAAGAAAATTAATAATGGAAAACCAGGAAAAATTACAAAACAAATACAAACAATATATTTTGATCTCATACGAGGTAAAATAGAGAGATACAATAACTGGCTAACATATATAAAAAATGTTTAAGAAGAGAAATATACTTGTTATTGGCGATATAATGCTGGATAAATACAGTCATGGTAACATGAATAGAATATCACCCGAAGCACCTGTCCCTATAGTAGATATTAATAAAGTCACCTTCAAACCAGGCGGTGCCTCGAATGTAGCTAAGAATTTATCTGCTCTTGGGATGAACGTTACCCTATTGGGTATAACAGGAGATGACCCAGAACTAAAAGAATTAATTAAAATTTTGAGACATACTGATATTAAATTTGACCCAGTAAAAGACATAACTATTAGAACTACATTGAAGCAAAGAATTATTGCCAATGATCAACACCTAATTCGTCTAGATCATGAAGATAAGAATAAATCATGTATGCATAAGGAACTATTTAAAAAAATTATAAAGTACATGAAGAATGTAGATATAATCATTCTATCAGATTATGACAAAGGTGCCGTAAAGCCCATATCTCAAGAAGTAATAGAATTCGCTAACCAGAAGGGTGTAAAAGTAATTATTGACCCTAAAGGAACAGACTATAGTACATATAAGGGAGCATACCTGGTTAAGCCCAATGAATTTGAATTTTCTACAATAATAGGTAAACCGAAAAATAAAAATGATATGGTAAAAAAAGGCAAACAACTAATGAGAGAGTTGGAGCTAGAATCTTTATTACTTACCCTGGGAAAAAATGGAATGGTATTATTTTCGAAAGATTCTGTATTGACATTTCCAACATCACAAAAAGATGTTTATGATGTAACAGGGGCTGGAGATACAGTCATCTCTGTAATTGCTGCCTCATTAGCATCAAATAAATCACTTAAAAAATCATGCGAACTAGCAAATGTAGCAGCAGGCTTATCAATTCAGCACCTTGGCACAGTTAGCATTAGTAAGTCTGATATTAGTAATGCAATTAAAAAGTCCTAAAATAATTTCTAATATTAATGTATTGAAGCCTTTAGTAGAGAGTGTTCGTCAAAAAAATAAGACAGTGGTTTTCACTAATGGTTGTTTTGATATTATTCATCCAGGCCACATCTATATTCTTCAACAAGCTAAAGCCAAAGGAGATATATTAATTGTAGGTTTAAACTCAGATTCATCTATTAAAAGCTTTAAATCTCCAAACAGACCTGTTTGCCCTCAAGAAGATAGAGCTTTTGTATTGGCTTCGCTTTCTTGTGTGGATTATGTAATCATTTTTGATGAAGATACTCCTGAAAGACTTATTATTGAGATATCTCCTGATGTGCTCGTAAAAGGAAAAGATTATGAGGGAAAATTTATTTCTGGATCCGATTATTTACTCGCAAACGGTAAAAAAATTGAATTAGTCGAGCTCATAAATGGTAAATCAACATCCAGTTTAATAGAACGTATCAAAAAAAATTAGCTGTTAATAATCTCTTTAATTTTATTTTTAACATCATTTAGAGAAATTAGTTTCATTGCATCTTTATCTCTAACTCTTTCACCCCATTTGATATCATTTGTTTCCTTATTAAGAAACTTTAACATTGCTTCATTATATTTATTTATAACATATTTTTGATTTAAGTACGGACCAGTCCTTAAAGGATTAGATGTTGCATATAAACCAATAATAGGTAGATTTAGCATATTTGCCATATGTAATGCACCCGAGTCTGGCCCAATATAAAATTTACACTTACTTAGAACGCTAAACATTTCAATCAAAGTTGTTTCATTAATTAAATTTACAATATTTGAACTAGACTTAATATGTTCACTAAATTTATCTTTTTTATGTTTACTCGCTTTACCTAAAAAAAATGTATTTATGGAATATTCATTGAATAAGTATTCTGCAATGGTTCCATAATTATCATAGTCCCATTCACGATAATTATTTACTCTTGCGCTTGTAAAAGGATTTATTGCTACATAAGGAACAAAATTATTTATATTATTTCCTCTATATAATTAGTATTTAGCATTGAATCTGTTTGCCAATCTAAAAATTTATTTTTAATACCTATTTTCTTTAAAAATGAAAAAAAGTTTTCCATTACATGACAATTATCAGTATTTATGTCATTGAATGTCACATTAATCTTTCCTTTAATCATTTTACCTACAAGCTTTGATCTTAGTGATTTCTGCATATGTAAGACTATATCAAAAGGGATATTTTTAGAGAATTTATGCATTCCAACTAGCGAGTCTAAAGTTTTATTTTTATCCATTACTATAAAATTTATGTTATTTAGATTTTTTACTAATTCATACTCTGTTTTTCCTATAATCCAGGTAATATCACAATCAATTATAGATTTCTGAAGTGTTGAGATAATTGGAATTATATGGGTTATATCACCTATGGAAGATAATCTTAGAATGCAGATTGATATTGATGTATTATTTTTACTATTCATATGATAAAAACAAAGTATAGCTCAATAATATCTCGAAAATACACTAATAAGTACATCTGTTACGATTCTTCTATCCAAAAGATACTTGAAGATAGAGTCCTATCGAGTTTAGACAATAACGAATTTAGACTTGAAAACACATCTAATTTTCTAGATTTAAATAATGGTCTTATAAAAAAACATTATTGGAGAAAAGGAGGAATGAAATTTTTTAAGGATTATTATATTTATTTAGGATTATCATACACCCGTCCAGTTAGAGAGTTAAATAATTATGTGGACTTCTCATATATTATTAATCAAATAAATAATGATAGAGTAAAAAATACAATAGAATTATGTACACCAGTTTGTTCATTTGTAGAGAGAAAAGGAATGTTCTATACAGGAGATATAATACTATCAAAAATAGATGGACTTACATTTGATAAATATCTTTTAAAAAATAATATTACTAAACAAATCTATCAAGATTTGAGATTTAGTTTTGAGATTCTGTTTCAAAATGGCATATATAATCTTGATATGAATCTAAAAAATATAATTTATAATCAACTAACTAATAAAATATCTTTTATAGATTTTGATAAATTAATTATCAATACATCTAGAAAGAACGATAAAAGGTATAGCTCAGATGTGTTAACAAAATTTAAAAAGTCTTTAGAAAAGCTAAATATAGAGAACAGATTCGATTGGAAAAGCTTTATAAAATAAATCTAACTTCTGAAATGAGTATCAATTATTTTTAAATAATCATTTATTATTAAGCTTTTTTCTTGAACAAGTTTCTTTGCGCTTTTCTCAAAAACTTCACGTTTCGATTTAGATCTAAATAACTTTTCAAAGATATTTTTTAACATTATTGGCTTTTGGCACATTATTAATGCGTTATTTTTTAAAAACTCTTCGGTCTCTTCAATAAAATTATACATATACGGCCCTACGATAATAGTTTTAGCTTTAGCAGCAGCCTCCATAAATGAATGGCCACCTACATCAACAAATGATCCTCCAAATATTGTAAATTCAGAGTATTCTATGAATGCTTCTAGTTCGCCAATAGTATCAGCAATATAAAGTTGCGTAGAATTTCTTACTTTTTCATTTTTACTTCTTATCGCAATATTAATTCCTGATAAAGGAATATCAGATAAAATATCTCCTAATCTTTCCGGATGTCTTGGCACAATAACCAATAAGTACTTATTAGATTTTAGTTTTAGCCATTCTTTTATGATTATTATTTCTTCTCGATGATGAGACGATGCAAGCAAGACATATTTTCTCTCTATTATTTTTTGATTGCTCTTATTACTTAAAAAAGAATATTTAATATTACCTATATTACTAACTTTTGTTTCATCCAAAAATCTTTCATAGTTCTGTTTATCTTTAATTGATTTGGTATACACATGCTCTACATTATTCAGTGTTTTCTTATAGATATTTTTTGATAATATCCCTAGTATGCCTCTTGGTGCATTGAACCTTCCATTTATAATTAATATTTTTGTGCCATTTTTTTTGCATGCATTATACAGATTCGGCCATACTTCTGTTTCTATTACAATTAAAAGTTTAGCGGAAACTTTATTAACCAAATTTTTTGTTAATAAATAATAGTCTAAAGGTAAGTAACGATGTTCCACTCCATTTAACTTGGAATTATCAAAATAAAATTTAGATGAAGGAGTGTTTGATGTAATAAGAATATCTTTATATCCATTTTTTAATAGTTCCTGCGATAAACCAATTGCAATTTTCATTTCCCCTACCGATGCAGCATGAATCCATAACGATTTCTTTTTAATATTCGTAGAGTTCAATAATTTATGAGATATATAAGATAACGGTAGTGAATTCTTAAATATGTAGATTGCTAGGCGGATTAAGACAAGAGGGTATATTAAATACAGAAGGAAGTTGTATGCCAGCATTACCAGATAAGATATGTGTTGATTTTTCTTAACTCTGACAGAGAAATCTTATCTTGTAAATAATATAGTTTCATTTTAGAGAACAAGTAGTCCATCATAATATTTTTTGAATCATGTACTGAGGTATGATATTTGATCTTAGTTTCAAGCAGTTGTGTGTCAGTATAAATCCCTCTCTCATAGCCTAATTGAGCACTTTGATAGCTTTTTAAATATGATTCAACTACATCTCTAGATAAATCATATAATTTTTTATTTGTATTAAAATCATTTAGTGTATCTATAAGATCACTACGGATTGATCTTTTTGCAGCAGCATAGTCAAGTCTAGCTTTCTGATACTTAAGCCTTGCTTCTCTAGTTTTTGATGTTTGAAAACCTCCATTGTATATTGGAAAATTTAAGACCAATGATATAGATGAATCTTCCTGGGTAGTTGCACCAAATTGAGATCCGCCTTGAGTAATATCAACATAATCATATTCGGCAATTAAATCTATAGTTGGATAATGTCTAGATTTTTGTGATGCAATTTCATGTCTGCTCTTTTTAATATTTTGTTTTGCTAGTTTTATAGAGCTGTTATTAAGATTAGCCTCAAGAATTATTTCATTTGTGTTAAAGGTTTCATGGTCAAGATTAATTAATTTAATATCATTGATATCATTTAATTCTTTTCCAGAAAACATATAAACCTGGTTCTTAGTTTCTATAAGATTGTCTTTACTTATTTCTAGATCAATTTTAGACCTATTAAAATCATTTTTATAATTTTCATAATCTTGTAAGGTGATATTACCACTTTCGAGAAGTGTCTTAGAATTTTGGTATCGAACATAGTTTAGTTCTTTTTTTAGCTGATTAAGTGATAAAAGATTTTTTTGTTTAATTAAATTAAAGTAGTGCCTAATAGACTCTAAGATAATTATAGATTCTGAATCAATCTGTCTAATTTTATTTTCTAGAAGAATACTTTTTGATTTTTTAATTTCATCAAAAACATATAGGTGAAATATCGGTTGTTTGATGGATAAATTATATGTATCTCTATCAAAATTAGATGGATTGTAAGAACCGCTTGATTTATATCTTTCTATTGTGGTTTCAGATGCTCTTGCTGTGAATTTTATATCAGGGAAGACTGATGATTGAGTTTGTTCAAGAACTTCATTAGCTATATCTAGATCTAAACTCTTTTGTGATAAATCAATATTATGCTGTAATGCTCTGTCATATAATTCTATAAGACTTGTTCCATGAGCATTGAACGTGGCGAGTAAAAACAATAAAAATATTTTTTTCATTTATATTTTTCAATAGTAGAATCAACATCATCAGACCATTGTTCCAGCCCTCCAGTTAAATTATATAAATTCTTCACACCTTTTTGTTCCAAATATAAAGCTACAGTTCTACTTCTTATTCCATGATGACAAACAATCACGTATTCATATTTATCATCAAATTGATCAATTGAATCTGGTATTTTTCCCATTGGAATATGAGTGCTGTTATCTATATGACATTTATCATATTCCCACTGTTCTCTCACATCTATTACCTTAAGTATAGGATTTGTTTTAATCATTTCATTAACTTCTAGGGGTGTTTTCTCTTGCATAATCAGTCCGTTATTTTATTTGTTTGTGATGTTACTATATTTTCAATCACTGTGTAACCATTTCTGGTCTTATCAATTATAATACCTTTCTTATAGGGGGATTTATATTGATTTATAAAGAAAAAACATCTTGCATCTGTATCAAGATATTCAATGAATGGAAGATATGAGTCAATAGAACAGGTAAACAATATTTTTTTATACATTATAATCTTATCTAAGCAATTCATAATATTATTCTGATTTAAAAAAATCTTATGTCGGTTTTGGCTATAAAGATCAAGGTTTCTTTTACCAAACTCAAAAAGTACTGGGTCTATCTCATATGATGAAACAGTGTTAGATAGATATGAAATACATTCGACAAGATAACCGCTGCCTGTACCTACAACTAAAACATTATCATTTGAATGGAATTCCATAGCCTGAATTATCTTGGCTTCACACGATGGTACGAGCATTTTCTGATAAGAATTTAACGGAACTGCTATATCTGTAACTGAAAAAGATTTATATTTTTGAGGTAAAAAATATTCTCTTTTTACATTTTTAATGACGCCTAAAACTCTTTCATCTAGAATGTCATGGCATCTATATATTTGATTTGTTTTTTCTAGATAATTCATTTCATGATTATATCCATGTTTATGATACTATTACAGTACAGCGTGGAATCTATGGCAAAAAATAAAATAAATCTCGAAGAATATAAGACGAATTTTCCTAACTCTAGAAAAATTTATAAAGAAATTAATGATATCAAGATACCCTACAGGGCGATAACAATATCAAACTCTTCTCGTGACAGCAAGGAATTTCATGTTTATGACACTACAGGACCTTATACAGAACCTGATTTCAATATAGATTTAAATCATGGTTTGCCAAAGACAAGAAACAAATGGATATTAGAAAGACGGGAAAGTTTTGCTTCTGATGAAAAATTTAAGAACAACATAACGCAACTTGCATATGCAAAAAATGGAGTCATTACAAAAGAAATGGAATATGTTGCTGCTAGAGAAAACAGTTATAACAATAATTCTAAAAAAACTATCACTCCAGAATTTGTAAGAAGTGAGATTGAATTTGGAAGAGCAATTATACCGTCAAATATCAAACACCCAGAATTAGAACCAATGATTATTGGTAAAAATTTTCTTACAAAAGTTAACGCTAACATTGGCAATTCACCTGTCAAGTCAGATATTGAAGAAGAGCTTGATAAATTACTTTGGTCAGTTAGATGGGGTGCAGATACTGTTATGGACTTATCAACTGGAAAAAATATTTTTGAAACTAGAGAAGCTATAATAAGGAATTCGCCAGTACCTATAGGAACTGTTCCGATTTATGAGGCTTTAGAAAAAGTCAAAGGCAAAGCAGAGAATCTTAATTACGATATTTTTAGAGATGTAATCATCTCACAAGCTGAACAGGGAGTTGATTACTTTACTATTCATGCAGGGTTACGACTTAGCTATATTCCTACGACGACGAATCGACTTACAGGCATTGTCTCTAGAGGCGGTTCAATAATTGCGAAATGGTGTTTAGCTCACCATAAAGAAAACTTTCTTTATGATAATTTTGATGATTTATGCGACATTATGAAAAAATATGATGTCTCTTTTTCCCTTGGTGATGGGCTTCGCCCTGGCTCTATAGCTGATGCTAACGATGAAGCTCAATTCTTAGAATTAAAAACTTTAGGTGAACTGACTTCTAGAGCTCAAGCAAAAGATGTACAAGTAATGATTGAAGGTCCTGGCCATGTACCTCTTAATAAAATTAAAGAAAATGTTACTTTGGAGGAGAAATATTGCAATGAAGCACCTTTTTATACGCTTGGGCCACTTGTAACAGATATCGCACCAGGCTATGACCATATTACCTCTGCAATTGGTGCGGCAAATATTGGTTCATATGGCACTGCTTTATTATGTTATGTAACTCCAAAAGAGCATTTAGGGTTACCAAATAAAGAAGATGTAAAAGACGGATTAGTTGCATACAAGATAGCTGCTCATGCATCTGACATCGCCAAAGGACACTCCTTCGCAGTTGAACGAGATAATGAGCTTTCAAAAGCAAGATTTGAATTTCGTTGGTTAGATCAATTTAACTTATCACTTGATCCATATAAATCAAAAGAATTTCACGATGAAACATTGCCTCAAGAGAGCGCAAAGTCAGCGCACTTTTGTTCAATGTGTGGCCCTAACTTTTGTTCTATGAAGATTACTCAAGATATTCGTGATTATGCCTCTCAAAATAATATCAAGGATATCAAGATTGCAGTAGAAGAGGGGATGAAAGAAAAATCCAAACAGTTTGCAGAGTCAGGCAATAAAATTTATATAAAAAAATAATCTATTTCTGTGAAGCTTTTAGTGCTTTATCTAAATCTTCAAGAATATCATCTATATTTTCTAAACCTATAGATAGTCTAACTAAGTCCTCTGGTACACCGGCAGCTTTTAGTTCTTTTTTAGAAAGCTGTCTATGCGTTGTACTAGCTGGATGACAAGCAAGAGATTTAGCATCACCTATATTCACTAATCTAGTTATAAGATTAAGATTATCAATGAATACTCCTCCTTTTTTCATACCACCTTTGATGCCAAAGCTAAGAACACTTGATGCTTTTCCATTCATTAGTTTTTTCGTGAGATTATATTCTTTGTGTGATTTAAGACCAGGATAATTTACCCATGTAACACATTTATGGTCTTCTAAAAATTCAGCGACTTTCAATGCATTTTCACAATGTCTATCCATTCGTACTGGCAAAGATTCTATTCCCTGTAAAATCATAAAACTATTAAATGGTGAGATAGCTGCTCCCATATTTCTAAGTGGTACAACTCTAGCTGCACCTATGAACGCGGCATCACCCATTGCTTCGGTAAACACTACACCATGATATGACATGTCAGGAGTGTTTAATCTTTTAAATTTAGTTTTATGTTTAGCCCATGGGAATTTGCCAGAATCAACTATAATACCACCTATGGTTGTACCGTGCCCACCCATGTATTTTGTCAGAGAATGTACAACAATATCAGCACCATGCTCTATTGGTCTGAATAAATATGGTGATGGTACAGTATTATCGACAATTAGAGGTATTTTATGTTTGTGTGCTATCCGAGCAATTTCAGGAATGTCTACAACATTTGCTGCTGGATTTCCAATTGATTCACAAAATATCGCTTTAGTTTTTTTATCAATTAATTTTTCAAGGCTTGGAATATCGTCATGATCTCCAAATTTTACATTAACCCCAAATCTGGGTAGTTGGTGTGCAAATAATGTATAAGTACCACCATATAATGTACTTGTACTAACAATATTATCCCCGGCTTCACAAATAGTCATGATTGCATAAGTTGTTGCAGCAGAGCCTGATGCTAAAGCTAAAGCACCAATACCTCCTTCCATTGCAGCAACTCTTTTTTCAAGGACATCTGATGTAGGGTTCATGATTCTTGTGTAAATATTTCCTGCGACTTTGAGGTCAAATAGGTCTGCTCCATGTTGAGTATCATCAAATGAATATGATGTTGTTTGATAAATTGGTACAGCTACTGATTTTGTAGTCGGTTCTGGTGAATAGCCACCATGGATTGCTATCGTTTCAAATTTCATTATTTTACCCCTATATTCTTATTAACAGACTCTTTTGAATTATATTACATTATCTGTTGAAAATATCATACTGTATTATCTGTTCTTCCTTATCTTTTAAGGTAAAACCTAATCCAAGAAGTCTTATAGGTCTTCTTATTGTATCGATATTATTAGTAAATAGGTGAATAAAGCTTTCGGGATTAATCTCATCACATTTTGATTGTCTTGTAATAGTTTGAAAATTATTAAATTTGATTTTAATAAATATCTCCTTTACAAGATTTTGAGGAACATTATTAGTCTTGCATCGTTTTATAAGTTTTTCAAAGAGATAATTTATTTTCGAAATACATATTTCGGTATTACTTAAATCATTTAAAAAAGTATCCTCAACACTAATGCTTTTTCTAATTCTAGATATATCCACATTCCTGTTGTCAATACCTCTGATAAAATTGTATAAAGTGTTTCCATATACTCCAAATA
>Ga0255772_10000595_pt1 | contig 35502 bp, 76 predicted proteins | sample 071ome_34_FD_179970 | JGI IMG/M metagenome (GOLD analysis project Ga0255772, IMG submission 179970) | Coastal salt marsh microbial communities from the Groves Creek Marsh, Skidaway Island, Georgia - 071411BT metaG (version 2) | ecosystem: Environmental > Aquatic > Marine > Intertidal zone >...
ATGATCCTAATATTTTTTGTGCGAGTATTCGGTCATGGTGAGGGCGGTCTGGAAAAAGAGGGTTGTCTTCCATGTATTTTCCAGTCTTAAAAGCATCTTTTGATTGCTCGTAGTCTATCCAACTTCCAATATTATAAGCGTAAAATAAATTTCGTTCTGTTGGTGTCCAATCACTCAGACTGGCGAATAATGATAGTGGAGCCACCACCATTAATAATAATATTGTAGTCTTTACCATCTTGTGAAAGTGTTAGGTTATATCCTGCTCCTGAGTCAAGTGTGACTTTTGCAAAGTCTGAGACTTGACGACTCATGTTTATAGTTTGAGCATCAACGATAGTTATTATTTGTGTACTAGCGTCTTGCCCGATTGCTGTTCCTACGATATTGACTTTTCCACTATTATCGATTTCTTTTGCGCCTTCATCGAGTTTGTCGAGTTCTTCTATGATTTCGAGTAAATCTTCTAGAAAGTTAACATCCAATAAATCTACATCTAGTTCATTAAAATCTTCTTCGTTTTCTAAAAAGTCTTCATTTAATAGATCGACATTTAAATCATTAAAGTCTAAAAAGTCTGCTCGTTGTACTCTTTCCTCTTCGACAAGTTCTTCTTCTTTTGGAGGACTGACAATTAACATATTATCAATTGCATCCAAAGTTAAGTCTAATATTACATTACTTGAAGGAGCTTTCTCCCACATACTTGCTACTGTGGACTCAAATGGTTTATTAAGTACTGTAGTTCCTGCTCCTGTTGCTACCGTGATTTCACCACTAGATATGCCATCGACATCAGGAAGAAGAATAACCAGACTACGCCCCAACTCATCAACAGTAACAGTGAAATCAGTTCCACGAATACCGATTTGAGCAGTTGGAGTGGATATACTAATATTTTCTTTATTGATTGCACCTATTTTCCCCGTGATAAATCGTGCAGTTCCTGAAGCAAATTGTAAACCAATTTTTGACTTGCTTGGATTTGGGTCAAAGACCACTTCATCAAGTATAAGCTTGCTATGCTCAGTGAGACGCACAACACTATCGTCACTAAAAGTAATACCGAGGCGAGTATTAGCAGTTCGAACGTCATCATAACTATTTACTCCTATATTAACAGAAACGGGCAATTGCTCGCCCGTTCTTCTTATTTCTGCGTGCTGACCATTTAATTCGGTAACACTACCAATGCCATTAGCATGAAGTGGTAGTACCAGAATCGTTTTGATAAATGCAAATATTAGAATTTGTCGCACTTGTTCCACTTCCTGAAGATATTATATTTAAATAATCCTTTGCTAATTGTGATTGCTGATCTATGGTAAAGTTTACATAGTCACCTGTATGATCTAGATAGAACTCATGTCCTGCGTAGTTATCTGCATCATAATCCAATGTATTATTATCGCCATCTATATCAATATCAAAGATTGCATTATCTACATCTATATTTGAAGTTATGGTGTTATAGTCACCACTTATAATAGCATCATAATCAACACCTGTTGCTGATGCTGCCGTTGCAATCTTGACAGTCATATCATTACTGCTTCCAGTTATATCTACATCTATTTCTAAGTTGTCACCACCATAAGTTCCAGTTGAATCTACGTCAATGTCAAAAATATTTGAGTCTCCTGTAAAAGTAAAATTACCAGTAACTGTATCTGCTACAATGTCACCGATAAAATCATTACTTGAACCAACCTGATTTATATCAATGGTTTGACTATTTCCTGTAAGTGTAAATGCACTTATAGGATCACTTCCACTTGCTGCTTCATTTCCTTTTACTTGGTTTCCGCTTCCTATCTGATCGATCTCTATCTGTGCATTTGTTCCAGATTGTGTTATATAGATTTCATTATCTGCTGCGCTTACTGCTATGGTAAATATAGCTAAAGCTACTAAACTAAGGTTTATCCCCACTAGTTTCATTTTTTTCCCCGCTGACTACTGACCAGTAGCCCCTTCTATTCCCTTCTAGAATAGTTTCATAAACTCCTGTCTCTATTGCTTTCTGAAGTGCAATAGTAACGCTTTCGTTCTTTGTCACTCCATTCTCAACTTCAACAAGTTCTGTTCCCATCTCAATAAATCGAAAAACATCTTGATTTACTGCGACACTGAGAATCGTTTTTGTTATAAGCACTTCCATTAATATTTCTCCAGTGCTTACACTTACTGTTCTTAATGATACTGTTACAGTATCTTCTCGGTATTGTTTTGTTGCTCCAATACCTAAATATCTTGCTCCTGTTCCTCCTGACTTTAGATTGGTATCATAACCAATTACGCCACCTTCCATGATAAGACCTGCAAAAAGTAAAGGAAGCATGTCTTCTGCTTCTCGTAGCGAATCACGAGTGGAGCGAATAAGTTGTCTTTCTTTTGTAAGATGATCTAATCCGACTCTTTCTACAACTCGAAAGAATTTTCCTTGACCTGCATGCTTAAGTGCTCGGACGAGAAGTGCGTCAGGTGACATGGTGACTGCAGTGCTGAACAAGGCAAACTGGCTGTTACTTTTACGTTGTCCTGTGAGGTCACTAAAGCTATATACAGCAACAGTTGGGATACTAACAGAATTCCGAGTAACATTCCACAGATTTTCATTTGTAATCTGTCGAATTTCAGCAACTTCCATTTTTTGGAAATATCCTGTATTATTTCCAACAAAGTTGACAACATCGTAACCCCCAAAGCACCCGCTAAGGCATAAAGTCGCCAAAGGAGCCAATAGGTATTGTGATTTCTGTAACATTTCCATCCGCATCTGTAATCTTTAGAGTGATAGTGATTCCGTCACTAGAATACTCTATGGTGTTTCCTTCTAGAACAACAGTGCCATATGCTTCGAGTCCTTGTCCATCTGATCCAAAAAGTTGGTCAACAAGATCTCGTGAAAGCTGACTATAAACTCTTGACTCAAAGTTTTTAAGAAACCTTGCAAGAGTACTATTTTCAGCTTCTCTTTTTGCTTCGTCTATTGCTGTCTGTAGATCTTCTTTAATTTTGTTCTTTCTCGACGTTTCTTGATTTTCGATTGTGAGATAATGTGCTGAGGTGCCCATACCATTAAAGGAAGGCGATTTGAATTTATGCACCATTTCGTCTGCATAACCTTTCACCGCAAAGAATATTGCTCCACCAATACATACTAATGCTATAAGTATACTAAGTAATCTTTTTAATATTGGTGTCTTTTTTCTCATTGTACCATAATCTTTCTTCTTTGGGTATTGTAAACTCACAAGCTACAATATACAATGCACATACTACTGCAACTGTAAAGAAAAACCCAAGAGCAATCATTTTTTCTTTTCGTTTTCTTTTATTTGTAGTATAGTGTCTACTTTTTGTTGTAGTCTTATTAGATCGTTATCTAACATTCTTACTTGATCGATTAATTTGATAAGTGCAAAGTGCATTTCTTCAACTGCTGGTTCTACAACATCATTTAAATTTGTCCACATATAGTAAACAAAATACCCAAGTCCCACCATTGCAATGATAGGAAATCCAAAGTCTTGTATCAGTTGTGCTACATCTTCCATCAGTCTCTTCTCACATCAAGTGTACCGTCTTCTACAAAGTTTTCTGCTCTTGCAATTCTTCCTAAATCTGGTACAAGTCCAAGTGCAGCAGATACAGTAGTATCTAGTCTTATCATATCATTGTTTATAGTTTTGATACGAGTAGTAAGTGAAGTACAAAATATTTTTAATGTTCCTATAGAGTCTGCCACTCCTTCCATCTTCTGTTTCATTACGAGAAAGATGAAGTATCCCATAACAAGAGCTCCTGCGATGGGTGCTCCGACTTCTGCTATAAGATTGAGAACGTCTTCCATTATTTGTCTTTAAGAAGCTTTTTCATAAGCTCACCATAGTTGCCTTGTCCAAATGGCATTTCTTGACTGTTAACTTGTATATTTGTTTGATTTTTAATATTTGCTGCTTTCGCTTTTTCTAATTCTGTTTGTGCTTTTATTTCATCCATTCGTATTTTGTGTGACATTTGGACAAGATCTGCTAAATCTTTATTAGTGTATACTTGGCTTTCTTCTGCTTCTTCTAACTTATGTTCAATTAGAGTGTCTAACACTTCTGCCAATTTAAATCTATTTCTATATCCAGAGTCTAAATAGACTTGGTCTACATATGCTTTAACTTCTCTTTTAGCTAAGTACTCAGAAGCTTTAGCTTCGTCAATCCGTAACCTTGCACAGACTGCTGGAACATTACCAAGTTCTAAATAAGCATTAGCGATTTCAAGTCCCTCTGGACTGATTCGTGTAGATATTTGATTTTTCGCCATAGTGGAATTATAACAAAATAGAAGGTAAAAGTCAAGATATATTTTTGGAGGGGGTAGGAAAAAGGGGATAAAAAGAAAGAGGGGACCGAAGCCCCCTCTTAAGGTAGGGTTAGAATATGTATTTAAATCCTAACTGTATACGATATAAACTTCTATAATAGTTTGTGCTTTCGTTATAAACTCTTCCGAGATTCATACCATAAGCTGGTCTATATTCGTATGTAAAGTTACCGTTGCCTAAATTGACTGGGATTGCTTCAGCAAGTGCTCTCGCTGTAGAAGACGCCTTGGTCTGTCTTCCCCATTCATCATCAATTAAGTTAAGTAAGTTTTCAACATCAACTGTTATTATAAATTTATCTTTATCTGTTAGTCCAAAACCTGGGAACTCTTGAGTAAGTTTAAAATCAAGTCTATAGTTCCAGTCTGTTTCGAAACCATTGATTGGTGCAAATCCACCTGCATACTGATCTAGTCCAGTTGCTTCAATATAAGAATTAAAGTCATCTGCAAACCAGCTAGGTATAATAACATCGCCATTTGGTACATAGAAGGCAGCAGTTTCGTCTCTGACTGATTCTGTGTCTAAGCCCCAAAGAGCACCGTCTTTATATTGTCCTAGTGTGTATGAGAATGGCTCACCACTAATTGCTGCTCCAATAAAGGAGAGAGTAGTTGGATGATTTTCACCAAACATAAAGGTTTTGTAATTTGCTACAAAATTAAATGTGTGTTCTCTTTCATATACTGATCTATGTAATACATCTTCATTGAAGTCTGCATATTTAGTAGTATATTTGTAGTTAGAAATATTTCTTGAAGAAGTTAAGTTTCCAACTGTATTAATATTTTGCCATGTGTAGTTAGCATAGATGTCCCAGTTCTCCCAAGCTTTTGACATTGCAATACTAAACAATTGTGAGTTACCTTTGTCAGTATTTGTAAGAAGCATGTCATAGCCCATGTTATCAATGAATCTCTCCATTGCTTTTCCACAGAGACTGTAATCTGCATAAATTGCTCTACCGTCTGGACCTGTTCCGATTGGTAAGTTGGTTACTTCAATGTCACAGTTTGCAACTCCACCAAAAGCGGGGTTACCTAATCTAAGTTGTTTGAAGTGTAAATCTTTTACTGTGTCAGTTACTAAGTAGTCTGCACTAAAGAAATAGCCATCTCCCATTTCCCAATCCATTCCAACAGAAACTTTGAGTTCTTTTGGTAGTTCGAAGTCTGGATCCATGATATCTGCATATCCTGGTCTAAATCCTGGCTGACCTACTTGATAGATATATGGGTCAAATACTGAAGTATCGAAACCATCAAAGTTTGCTGCTGCACTCAAAGGTACATTTGCATTTTGAATACCGATACCATCATTTGAGAAAGTACCGCCCATCCATACATTTGGTCTTCCACCTGTAAAGTAACCTGCGCCACCTCTAAAAGTGATTCCATTCATCATACCAAAGTCACCAAAGTCATAAGTAAATCCAAATCTTGGTAAAACAAGATCTTTACCATCAAGACTTGTATCATTTCTAATTCCATGATATTCTTCTAGTAAAGGATTATACTTTGGAGCTTGATCCATTGAGTAGTCTTCCATTCTTACACCAAATTGTAATGTAAGTCTGTCAGTTGCATCCCATGTGTCTTGAACATAGAAACTTGTTCTTTCAATTGCGAAAGCTGCTGAACCATCAGCGGGGTCGCCACTTGGAGCGTTTCTATAATCTATATCATATGGAGTTTTATTTGCAAAGTCATCAATAGAAGCAAAAATAAGTTCTGCATCTGAATAAGCTACAAAACCATTAAATACATCTACTTCATTCATATGTACACCAGCTACTATTTCATGATTACCCATGAGATAAGACATTTCGAATTCAAATTCTGTAGTGTCTGTGCTAAGTGTATTAAAATGTCTAAATACATCAGGACCAATTAATACTTGTGGGCCTCGATTACCTTCTCCTAACTCAATAACGGCTCTCATGAAATCTGCGCCACCAACACTATCTTGTGCTGTATCTACAGTTCTTACGCCATATCTTAAAGTAGTAGAAAGATTGTCTGTCCAGTCGCTAAATAACTGCATGCTATTTGCTTCTAGTTCAGTTGTTTTAATATAGTTACCACTTGTAAGTGCTAACACTGTTTGTGAACCACCATACTCTCTTACATCATTATTGTCTGATGTTTGATGAGTATAAGTCATTCTATGATCATCGTTTACGTTCCAGTCTATTTTAACAAGTAAATCTTCATCAAGTAATGAATTGTTCATACCTGATGCAGAACCTGCGTCGTAGTTATAAACAGAGTTCGCGATATCTATAATCTGATTTGCGTCAGCAAGCGATACACCGTCTACTTCTCTGAGAGCTCCTGATCCTGCAGCTCCCCATAGTCCTGGTTCCATTTTTTCAAACTTATCTTGGTTTACAAAAAAGAATAGTTTGTCTTTAATGATAGGTCCGCCGAATGTGAAACCAAATGTTTCTTCATCAAATTCACCTATAGTTACTTTTTGATCTTCGATTTGATCTCCGACCCAGCTATCACCCATCTGGTAGCCATAAACACTACCTGAGAATTCATTAGTTCCTGATTTAGTAACAACATTAATATTTCCTGCTGTTGATCCTGAATCACGAACATCAAAGCCAACGACACTTACTGTTACCTGTTCAACAGAATCTAAAGAAATTGGTGAACGAACTCCTGGATATCCTCCAAACTCGAGTCCAAAATCGTCAGACTGTCCGATACCGTCAACACTAAAAGTACTGTATCTTGCATTTTGTCCTGCGATAGAAATACTTTCATTATCGTCTCCATTAAAGCTAATGCTATAAACATTAACAAATGGTTGGGTTGCAACAGCGTCTTTAATGTCACGTTTCACAGATGCGATATTACCGATCTGATCTGAAGTAAGTGTGCTTTTAGGTCCAGTTGTTAAACCAGTACCTGATAATTTTTGCCCTACTACGACAACTTCTTCTGCGGCTTCTGTACGAACTACAAGACTAAGTCTCTCAGTTTCGCCGAGTTCTAGAAAAAGATTATCGGTTTGAGCACTCCCTACACCAGACTCAACATAGATAGCGTATGGGCCTCCAACACGCAAATTACGTGCTAAAAATACGCCTTCTTCGTTGGTGGTTTGTGAGGAGACCGAGCCAGAAGGCCCGTGGATTATGGAGACTGATGCTCCTGATACTTCTGATCCATTTGGTGTAAGAATTACCCCTCTGATGGAAGAAGTGGTTTCTTGGGCAAACGTTGGTAACGCGAAGAGTGCGAAAGCAAAGCTCCCAAGGAATAGCTTTCTAAAAACCATTGTTTTCTCCTTATTGCTTTTTGTTGATTAACAAATGATGTTGAAGTTGTAAGAGTAATTCTCCTACAATTGAGCTTATTATAACATAAATCACCATGGATGTCAAGAATTATTTTCGAGTGCATCGTTACGATGCGTTCACGGCGTCTTTTTTGACTTCCAAAAATTTCCAAAGTTGTACGTGAAGAGGAGTCCAGCGCCACGCTCGCTCGCATGTCTATTAACCGCCCTCCTATGCTATGCGTTGACTTTTCGGAACAGCTTTAATTTTTTATTAGCTTGCCTTCTCATTTCGCTAGCGATCGCCCAACGCATACGCTGGGCATTGCTTTCTACTAGCCTAACCTTTCCTACTTTAACTATTACTGTCATTCTTTTCTTTCCTTAACCAAAATAAACTGCCGTCTAGCCCGACCGAAACATTCTTTTTCATTTCAGACCATAGCAAAACACACCTAACCAAATTATTTTTGGTTAGATGCTCTTTAACTTCGCTCTCACTGCCACTAATGACAGGAGAGAAATCACGCATTAAAATATATTTCATAGACCTAACCCCACAAACAATGCACCTAAAATGGTTGTGAACATAGACAGAATAATTAACGCACCATGGACAAAGACAGGAAGCCTATCTGTCCAATAGGTTATGGTAGCTATAGCCATGGCACACATCATAACAATGCCACCACATAAAATAAATGCACCACTAATCATGATGCACTCCTTAAACCTTTAAGGGCTAATGATTTGGCTTTAGCCATACCAAATTGCACAGACAATTTAGGTTGATTAAATTTAACACCTTTTAAATCTTTAAAAGGCAACTCAGCCAAGAGCTTTGCTCTCCTGACTTTCATTTCTAAAATAGCGTTTTTCATAATTAACTCCTATATATACTACTAATTATACAGACATTATTATAAATGTCAATACCCAAAATGAAAAAAGATGCACTTTTTTAAAGGGCATCTCTTAACTCCATATTAGCCAATTTCATGGCGGCGATATCAATTAGATCATCACGGCTAGCACCATGAGCCACGATAGGAGAGATAATCTCTCTTAATTTTTCGTTAGATAGCTGATCACATTCCATGATTTTAGCATCTATAATTTTTTCAAAAGCAAAATTCATAATTAACTCCTTATTTATACTACATATTCTCTCATACTTTTTTGGATTTGTCAACCCCTAAAACGAAAAAAGATGCACTTTTTTTAATTGAGAATGGTTCTCATTTGGGCGCGAGCGGGCGGGGCAAATCGAGCGCCCGATTCAGACCGCCGCATGACAACGTTGTCATACACCACCAGGGCGAGGATTTTTGTCACACAATTGTCACACAATTGTCACACAATTGTCACATAAAAAGCTTGACTTATTCCAGCTTTTCTGAGATAATTACATCATGAAATTACGAAATAGATCAGGAAAAAAAGGTGGTATGAATTTCATACTAATGCTTGACAATATCGTCAATTCCTGTATAATTCGTAATATGTTTAACTTTTCAAATATAGGAGAAAATTATGGAAAAGAAAATCGAAAAAACCAAAGCTCAAATCGCCAAAGAGATTGGGCAAAAAATGAATCTATCTCAATCCGAGATGACTTCTTTGGAAAGAACTTCCAAAGATATGCTCATGAAAATTATGGGGTGGATATCATAGCCCTTTGTGGTTGGGTTGGGGCAATCTTTGTAATGGTTGCCCCATTTTTTAACTTGGTTATATGGTGTGTTCTTGCAATTATTGGATTATCTCTCTTGACTATTCAAGCTATAAAAAATCGTGTAAATAACTTGATATTCTTGAACATATCGTCTATAATTATACTATTGATCAGACTTATTAAGGAACTAATATGAAAAAGAAAATATTTATTTTTGACCTTGACGATACTGTCATTGACTCTAGCCATAGAGCCACTTACAGATTTGGCGAGGGTAATAACATTATTCTTGATCTTGATGCTTGGAAAAAAGATTCTACAAGAGAAAACATTTTCAAAGATGAACTTTTGCCACTTGCAGATTTTATGAGATTTGTAAAACATCAAGGGCATTGGGTATGGGTATGCACTGCAAGAAATATGCAACAAGCAGACCATGATTTTCTTGCTCATCATGGCTTGACACCTAATGTCATGTTATCAAGACAGATTGACGATAATAGAGAAGATCACATTCTGAAAAGAAAGATGATTTCTAAACTTCTCAATCTTAAACCTTTCAAAAATTGTGAGGTATTTTTCTTTGATGATAAGGAAAAAAATCGTGATGCCATAGAGCCTTTAGCTACTGAGGTATTTAATGCTCAAGAATGCAATGAACTCAAAACGATTGGATCATCAAGAGGGGCTATAATCTAATGACATATTCTATTTATATTATGAGGGTATCAGGTTGCCCACAAGCAAGAGGATTGCGAAAAATTGGGGTTGCTAAAAATGTCGAAAATCGTAGGCAAGGCATAGAGAACTCTTTAAGAAAAGAATTTGGAAAAGATGTTCTTGTTTATGTAGAACATGCTTACCAATTGCCGAGCAAGGGGAAAGGTGGTTTTAAGGCTTATAACTTAGAACATCAGATTCAAACTTACCTTTCCCCGAAAAATGTTCGTTGGATTAACATGCCTAGAACATCAGCAGGGAGAAGCGAATGGTTTAGAATATCAACACCACTTGCTAAGAAATACCTTGCTTGTGCTTCTAGGTGGGTTAAAACTCATTTCGTAGGATTGCCTACAGAATGGGAAAGAAAAACAAATGGTCAATTAATTAAAAAGGGGGTATACTAAATGAAAATTAATTTATCAAGACTATTAGGCTCTGACAAAGATACAGCACTTGACAGAGCATGGAGACACCTTGAGGAAGGCTTGAGGGTGTCACGTGGGGCTATTAATACAGGGCAGATATTGAGCCGAAGAGAAATGGCAAAGCTAGACGGCGACGAGCTAAGGCAAGGCGAGCTATGGGACTCCGCAAAGGATAACCCACAGCCCGCACTTGACAAAGGCTACGGAAGATAATAGGATCGAGCCCCCTTCAAAAATGAGGGGGGCTTGCCGCAAAAGCGGCGGCGGGGCAAATGGGGCGCTCAAAAGGGGGCGCTGCAATTTTCATGCCAATAGCGAAGCGCGCCCTGCGCCGAAGTGCCAAAACTAAGTGCTAAAATGAAGTACAAAAATGAAAAGGCACGCGCGCTTGCCAAGTACCAAGTCTTAGCTGAAGTCCTTCCCGCCCTCTCCACCCGTATAGTATAGCACGAATTTTCTCTCTTGTCAATAGGGCAGGCACAAAAAAACCCCGCTACTGCGGGGTCTTCAACAAGCCTATCGCTACTGAGCTAAGATAACTTTGATTGTTTCCTTGTTTGCTCTCTCTAAGCTAGCAAGGGCAAACTTTGGCAATCTCATTTTTTGCTCTACTTGGCGAACAAGCTCGGCTTTAGTGATTTCTACTTTCTGTGTCATGGTTTCCTCCTCTTGAATACCTATTATTATACAGACGCCAACCCGCCATGTCAAGGGGAAAATTAAAAAATATGAAAAAAGATACTGCGGCAATCAAATCTGCTAGAAATATATACAGGGCGAAGGAAAAAGGACGGCAAATCAAGAGCTTGCGCGGGTGTCGTGCTGGCTGCGCCGAATAGTGCTAAAACTAAGTAGTAAAGTGATACCTTAGTGCAAATATGAAGTAATAAAATGAAGTGCTAGTCTTACACGCGCTTGCGCGGGGTTATAACAAGTTTCTTGTAATTATAGCAGGTTTTTGTAAGTTTGTCAATGATTTAGTGTGAATTTTTACGAAAATTTTGCCATTTTGATGGCGTGGTTTCGCGTCCCGCCCCCTCGAATTCCCGTCCACTTTTTTATGATTAATTCACATTTGTTATTGACAACGCCAATCAATTCTTGTATAATATATCCATATTTAAGAAAAGGACAAAATGATAGACGAATTTATAGCAAATTTTGCAGTAGTTTTCCTAAGTGGAGTAATTGGTTTAGCAATACTCTTCTGGGTGCTAAACTACATTATAGAGCAAATAGAGGAAATGTCTCAGTTTGACGCAGGCGATTGGTTTATGATGGCTATATTTACAGGTATATGCCTAGTGGTCGCTGGAGTAATGTCAATATGAGAAAAATATTCCTTGACAATGCCAACAAAAATTGTTATAATATGTATATGAAAAACAGAATGAATGTATCAAAATACTTAGCGAAAGTGACACCAAGTTCACGGACTAAGTTTGATGTTCACAGTCACACATGGTGGCAAGACAACAAGTATTGGATAGCACATCCATTTTGGGGACTTGTTGCCATGATTATACTAGCTTATAGTTTATGAGTAGATTTAGGCGAATAAAATTGCAACACATAAGGCAAGTCAATGAGGAGTGCCACGCTAAAGAAAAAGAAGTGGCATACAAAAAGTGGCAAGCAAACCAAATTCAAATTTGGAAAGGCATGAACGCCCTTGCTTTGATGGAAGAAGCTGAAATAAAAAAGTTAAGCGAACTTCTTGACAAGACGGATCAAAGTTAGTATAATATTCTTATTATGATTAATTGGTTAAAACACAAATTTTTAGGAGAACAAATGGCAACAGCTAATTACACAGAAGCTATGACTGACAAAATGGTAGCACAATACGAAGCAAACCCAACAAGAGAAACAGTTGAGGCTCTTGCAAAAGAATTGGGTAAAAACACTAGAAGTGTTATCGCTAAACTCTCAAGAGAAGGCGTTTATCAAGCTCAACCTCGAACAACTAAAACAGGAGAGCCGATTGTTCGCAAAGCTGAACTACTTGCTCAGATCGAGTCAACATTAGGTGTAGAATTTCCTTCCCTAGTGAAAGCCACTAAGGCTGACCTCCAAAGATTGATTGACACAATCTCTGACTAATGTCAAGGAGTGGTGAGCCTAACTCACCCACATTTGTCAAGGTGAATTAGTAGTAAAAAAATCAAAATTCTTCTTGACAAATGGTGAAAATCTCTGTATAATATACTTATATTTGATAGAGAAAAGGAAGTCAACACGACATTTCATGATCAAGCTTGGCTTCCTACCTCAAGAAAAATAATGTAAATTTTTTCTTGACAAATGGTCTCACTCTTGATATAATATTCCTATATTTGAGAAAAAGAGTAAGTTCACGAGTGACTTTTCGGAAATTGGGTTTATCCCTCTGTGAGTCGGACTTACTGACCTTCCACTCGGGTTAAAAGAAGTGGCGTTGTGTAGAATACCGACAAAAGTCTACCCCAATGGCTAACGGGTGATTACGCCCCTCATAATCGGGCAATAGAGGTTAATATTGCGATCCCGTGATGTTCGCTAATCGTTAGAAGAGCGTTCCCCTCCTCATTCAGGGTATAGATTGAGTGCCTTGTGTGCAGGTAGGATAATGCCACACTCAGTGCCTGTGCTGAATGATAACAGGACAGATGCTCGGCATTTATGCAGCGTTTTCCAGAGAAACTGTAGACTAGTAGGAAAACAGCACCTTCAAGTGAGGGTTGCCCAGAAACAATCGGGACGCTAGGTAAAAAGAAATGGTTTAGCTTCGGCGAACAAATAAGCCTACCCACTGTGCACTCTCACTTGAAGGTATATACTTCACGCTGTGAGTAAGGTTGAGGACTAATGCCTACCTCACACAGCGAGAACAAAAATAATGAGATATGATAACGGCACTAACAGTTACGGCTGTGTATACCTAGCCCACATTGCCTTAACGCAAGTAGTAGGACGAAGTAAGTGCCACCCACTTCGTAGGCGTTATTGCATATAAATTCGGAATTATAAGTATGCAACCTAAGTATGAAAATTACAGGAACGAGCCAATTCCCAAGTGGACACGCTACTGGCAATGCCAACCGATACCTGAGAAGATCTATGGGTTGGCTCTCACAAGGTGGAAACGCTGATGATGAGTAGCTATCTTCTCTTAGTAGCAAAATGATTGCAACGAAAGTGCCTATACGAGCAACGGGTGGAAGTAGTAGTTCAGAGGACGAGGCGAGATTCAGCTTTAGCTGTCAACCCCATCAAGTAATGTGAGTCCAGCGAAAAAACACCCTTATGACGGCACAATTTATGGAACATGGGTGCTTGCAACCCCAGACCAAACACTGCAGTATAAATGAGTGAAATATTGTAGCGATTGCAGAACAAATACGACTCTGACAGTATTAAATCAACGGGCATATTTTTTTAGAATTGAGTTTTCAAAGCCTTACTAAAAACTAATCAAAATCAAAAAACGCGGTTTGAACCCTATGTTGTAAGAAGTGTGAGTTGACGGACAAAACCACTCCCCTGCCTCATAGGGTTTTTTGTTATCCCCCTTCCCTTCACATCAAATTTTTGATGCCAAATCAAAAAAATTTCTTGACAATATTCCTTAACTCCTGTATAATATATCTATTATGAAAAAACAAAAACGCCAAAATTTAGTAGCAAAGTTCGCTAGAATGTTCCAGCGAAGCACTACTATGCGTGATAGAACAAAATACAATAGAAAATCAAAGCACAAAAACGAGGAGGTGCAGTAGTGAATTTAGATATAATGCAAATGGATAGTAAAGACTTACTTGCTCACCAATATGATGTTGGAGAGTTTGGTGCGTCTGTAAGAAAAGAACTTCGCCGAAGAGAAGCGATAGGCTTCTGGAAAGGTGAGTTTGTAATCAATAGTAGTAATTCTACCAAAGAACGCGAGTCAACAGTAGGAACTGTTAGGGTGGTGTCTAAGTGATTACAGGCGAAGAAGTTAAAAATGGCAAAGTAGATGTTCAAAAACGACATGTGTTTATATCATTTAGCGTAGAAGATATACGCTATGAGTTAGACTATTGTGCAAGTTTTGATAAAGACTATGGTGGTGATGCTTATTTAGGTGATCACAATGTGCTAGTATCAGATCTATGGATTGAAGATGCAATCTTAGAAGTATGTGATACATTTAGTTATGATTATCACTCATGGGTAAACATGCGAGATGATATCGTAGAAATTATTGAAGATAAAACCCAATCAGAGTACAAAACTGAAGTGGGAATGATAACAGGAGTTTTGGCAAACGATAATACAAGAGGAGGTGGAAATGCCAGCTAAATACAGAGAAAGTGAAAGAACAAATTACAGAACAGGTAGAATGTCAACCAATGTGCCTGTCAAAAAATACAAGCACTACTACTTAAAGTGTGCAACCAAAGAAACTTTGTTTGAAGAAATCAATAGATATGGTGTAAAACCAAAAGTCAAACAGAAGTGTGTAAACGAACTAATTAGACGAGGAGTTAAAATACAATGGGTCAATCCGACACAGGACTCCTAGTTATTGGCTGGCTAGTGCTAATTACATATGTGGCACTATTAGTAGGAAATCTATAATGGCAAAGATTTTACAGTTTCCATCAAGAGAAGTATTGCAAAAAGAAGAACAGATTGAGATGTTGAACAGGCATCTCGATCTGTGCGAAGAAGATATCAAGACTGCAATGCATCAACTTGATGACTTAAATGAAGAATTAACACAACTAAATGCAGAATATAGTGCTATTCTATCAAAACTACAGAGATTAGTATTAGATGAATAGCAGTATATTTTTTATTTGGAGGATTTATGTATAAACCAGTATGGAAAAGAAACCCTAATCTTGAGTACAAAATAGGGACAAAGTGTAATAACTCACACATTGTTGAGATCAAACACCCAACAGATCCAAGTGCTTATGCTAAGTATTGGAGTGGACAAACCAGATGGGTAAACCCAAGATGGATGGATGTAGTTCTTGCTAGTGGTGAAACTATAACTAGTAAGGAGTTGGAAATTGATGCCGTGCAATGAATGTGGAGAAAGAATACCCGAAGCTCGCTTTAATTTAGGGTATATCACATGTTTAGATTGTGGTGAAGCAGTTGCAAAACGACTTGCAGAAAAGCGAAGAAAACAGGTTGGTATCACTTACAATAAAGGTGCATACCAGTATATAACAGAATACGATTTAAAAACATTAGGTAGGTAAATATGATAAATGATTACGCAAAGTTTGTAGACACTACTACTTCAGACGCAAGTAGAAATACGAATGTTCTTGCTAACAGAGTGCTAAATCTAAGAGGAAACTTTAGTTCATTAAATGACAAAGTGACTGAAGAAGTGCAAGTAGCAAGACTCATGACTGCTGTTATTGGAATGATGGCAGAAAGTGGAGAGTTTGCAGAAGTAGTAAAGAAAAAAATATTCCAAGCTGACTCTATGTTCACTGAAGCAGAGATATTTCATATGAAACGAGAGTTGGGTGATGTTCTTTGGTATTGGTGTCAAGGCTGTATGGCTCTTGGCTTCACTCCTGAAGAAGTAATGCAAGAAAACATTCACAAATTAGAACAAAGATATCCAAATGGATTTGAAGTTGTTCGTAGTGAACTTAGAAAGGAAGGTGATATCTAATGGCAAATCATGTACATTTTAACTTACAAGTAGAAGGCATTAGCGAAGAACAGTTCGAGAGTGTTATTTCTACAGAAACAGTAAAAAGAAAAAGCTGGGATGACAGCGAGTATGAATACCAAGAGTTCAAAGAACTACATGAACAACCTTTTATGTCGCATTGTAAAGTAGAGTATGACGAGGATGGCTATTTAAGTGATAGTTGGAATTGGTATGTTAACAATGTCGGTGCTAAATGGTGTAATATTGAAGACTTTGGTGGCTGTATGTTAACAGGATACAGTGCTTGGTCTCCTCCTACAGAAATGGCGTGGAACTTAGTATATCATCTAAGTAAAACTTTCAATACACCCGTTACTGCAAAGATGACTTATGAAGATGAGTTTAGAAACTTCATCGGTATAAATGAATGGGAAACTGAATTTAACTACCCAGAGCATGACGATGAAGAAGGCGACTGGGATGTCTACCATGATGAAAACTATCTTGATGGTGAAGTAATTACTGATGCTTGTAGAGAGTATTTCGGCGAAGCATTTGAGGATGATGACTTTGAATGGTGGGACGAAATAGAAAACGACGCTGGTGAAAAAGTCATTCCACAAGAAGTGGTAGACGATGCAGTATGGAACTTCTTTGAAACAGGGGAGTTCAAAATAACATGATTACAAGTTCACAGTTAGGATTACCTCTTTATAGAGTGCTAGAAGGAATGAAAGTAGCAAAACAAAGTGGAAATACATTTACATATCCAGACGGAAACCAAGTGTATATTCTAGCTGTTGACGAGTATGATTATGTTATTTGCGAGGTAAAGCATGGGACAGTATAAAGACTTAGTAGAAAAACAAAGAAAACTTTTAGAAGCCGAAGAATGGGCTAAGAAAGTTAAGTATATACTTGGTGATCAGAATGGATTTAGGGTAGAGTTTAATGATGGTTCTTATACTCTAGAAACACCAAGTGGTAAAATGATTGAAACAGAACCTACACTTACTTTACAGGAGTGTCTTTGGCAAATGGAGGAAGAAAATGCAGATAGGTCAAGGAGTTAAAATTAGTGTGTTGTATGATCACGAACAAAACATAACACAAGGTTTCGGTGAGAAACAAAGTATTCAAATACTAATGAAAACATGGCAGTTAAGTTATGAAGAAATCTCTCAAATTATTGACGAAGATAGAAAACAACAACAAAAACTAGAAAACTTAGGAGAAATTATATGAGTGTAAACTATACAGAAGAACAAGTCGAGTATATGAAAGAACTCTATAGTGCAAATCCTAGCAGAGAAACAGTTGAAATTCTAAGTAAAGAATTAAACAAGAGTGCAAAGTCTATCATTGGAAAATTAAGTAGAGAAGGTGTCTATCAGAAAACAGTTTATAAAACAAAGACTGGCGAAGACCCCATTACTAAAAAAGAATTAGTAGAAAATCTAGCAGATTATTTGGACTTAAACCCTGATTGGATAGCTGGCTTAGAGAAATCTCCAAAGGCAGATCTAAAAAGAGTTTGTGAAAGAGTTGAAGAATTTGCTGCGAATGCAGAGAATAATGAAACAGAATGTTATCATCTAGTTTGGAGAGGCGAATGAGAGATAAAAGATACGCTAAAGTGTTTCCGAACAATGAAAAACTTCGAAACATTATAAACAAATATGGTCAATACTTTGAAGTAGTAGGAAGTCCAGAATTGATACCTCAGTTAAATAATCAACTAGGTGTCACTTTGAAAGATGATGATATAACTTTTACTACTGAAGTAAGAAACATAAGAATAGTGCAACCGTGAAGTATCCTTTTGAAAATGTAATATTTCTAATAGGTGCTTTATTTATAATCGTCTGGGCTTTGTACAATGGTGTATATAAGCCACAGGTCGATAGTATGTATATGGACTCAGTTCCAAATACAGTAGAAAATCTAGGTTAGGGGATGTAGCTCAGCAGGGAGAGCATCGCATTTGCACTGCGAAGGTCGCTGGTTCGATTCCAGTCATCTCCACCATCCTTTCGGTCTATTAGTGAAGTGGTTATCACGCTAGCTTGTCACGCTGGAATCAGGAGTTCAATTCTCCTATAGACCGCCATTAATGCGGGATTAGTATAATGGCTTATTATGAGTGGCTTCCAACCACTAGATATCAGTTCGATTCTGATATCCCGCTCCATTTTGCCACCTTAGCTCAGTTGGCTAGAGCAGTTGATTTGTAATCATCAGGTCGTCAGTTCGAATCTGACAGGTGGCTCCACTCTTTAAAACCGTAGCGGGTGCATAGCAGACCCTTGCAAGCCTGCGGCGGGTGCATAACAGACTAGGAATAATTTGTTCAAAGTTATTTCTTTACCCACAAAAATTACCCATATACCAACTTAATCTTTTCAGTCATAAATCGACTTAAAATGCTTAATGGTCGGTAAAAATTATCGGCGAATTGGGCGAAATTGTAGTTAATCGGTGAGAATGTGTTGATTGGAAGAAAGTCGAAGAATAGATAGTTGACTTTCTTTGGGTGTGATGTGATTGACATAGAATATCATAAGCAATCGCATAAATCGTCTAAATAACAAGGTGTGCTCTTACGCTTACGCGACGAGCACTGCTTAATGTCATTCATTCGATAATGCTCTCCTTGCGAGAGACGATAAACTAATGATTGTCGTAGTAACTATCTAAATTAATTATAAATATTATACCATGACTTTATCAAAAATACAAGAAATTTTTTTCGTAGGTCATACGATTAGTGAGTTCGGGTGAGTTCTTTTGTGAAGTAAAAATTTTATTTTTCTTTTGCTGAGTTGTTTTTAAACGGATTTCTGAGGGGATTTTGACTTTGCCATTTTGAAAGCCATTCAAGATCAGGTTGTCTCAAAAATTCAATCAATGAAACAAATACTATAGCGAGTGCTATACAGAGTATAAGTAAAATTTCAAGTGTCTTGTCGTAAAGCCATAGTGCTTTCTCTTTAACATCAATTGATTCTAACCAATTGCGGATGTTTTCCATGTTCCTATTCCTATCATAATTATCACTACTATTGTCCGTAGTGTGTTATTGTTAATTTTAGTTGTTAAATAAAAAAGACTCACTAGAAGGAGTCCTTGAAGATATGTCATCTTCTTCTTTTTCTTACGAGAAACTTCGTATGTTCTCGATGCAGTTTCTCTTGTCTTTTGACTGCAGCAGCTTTCTTTCTTTTTCTTTTTGCTGTAGGTTTTTCGTAGTACTGTAGTTCTTGTAGTCTTGCTTTACGATTATCGTTGTCAAGTCGTCTACGAAGTATACGAACTGCCTTGTCTACTGATATTCCTCTTATTTCAATTCTCATTTAATCCTTGTGCTCGTGTGAGGCGACACAGGTCATTGGCGATGTTATACTGTTTGTCCACCATTGCTCTTATAAATTTATGCACCCACGCACAGTCATAAACAAAGTCCTGATTCATAGTATCAAGTCCAAGTTTCTGTGCTTCAACAATAAGTGCAGTAGTAAGCTTATGAGATATATCATCAGCTTTTTTCATTCGTGGAAATTCTATTACTTTCATCTGTTCTCCTGTGAAACGCCCATCCTCTTTTGCGAAGATAGTTAACTTGTGAAGTTATTTGCGAGTAGCTTCTCATAAGTTTGCTCGCTAACTCCTCCATTGGTAAAACATTGTAGTGGTCTTTAAGTATTTGCCTCTCTTTGTGCGACCATGTACCTCGTCTCTGTAATTTCATATTAATATTATAACAAATCAAAAACCATGTGTCAAGAATTATTTTTAGTTATCTGTAATTTAGTTCTTGACACCACCTGAGAAATATAGTATAATATCTATAATTGGAGAAAAACATGAACATAGATATAGCATATTTAATGATATTAATCGCTAGCGTTGCTGGTGCATATTTTGTAGGTAGACGAGTTGGAATTGGAGACACGCTAGACTACATGAAGGCACAGGGTCACATTGATTTTGATGACTAATCAAAAAATTTATCTTGACTTCAAGGTTAATTTATAGTATAATTATATAGAAGTGTAGGAATGGTTCTTACACATTGGCGTCAATACCGAAAGGGTTGGCATAGTTTTACTGAAAAAGGAAATTAGGAGAAAATCATGACGATTGATATTAGTAAATTTTGGCTTGGAATGAACAATGATTGGCTGTTGCATAACACCGATACATCATACCCAAGATATAACATAGTTGAAAACACAAGCACAGGCAATTATCGCATAGAAGTTGCAGTGCCAGGCTGGTCTAAGAAAGAACTTGAGTTAGTTCATGAAGATAATGAACTGCTCATCAAGGGGAAAAAAGAACGCAAACTTGGTGAGAGTGAAAGATTCGCTCATCAGGGACTAAGTCTTAAATCTTTTGAGAGAAAGTTTATATTAAACGCGGACTTAAAAGTAGACTCTGTCGAATTAACAGATGGACTATTGACTATCGCACTGTCTAAAACTCCGAACTCCAATCGTAAAGTATTGGATATTAAATGAAATCAATTATAGATAGTTTTAGACAAATAGATAAGTATGACGACGTAAGAGATATATTAGAACAAGCTACATTAGTGTGCTTCTTCGGCGTAGCCGTAGTAGCCAGTGTAGGATATGTCGTTTGATTGTCTATTGTCAAAGACCTAAATCGAGGCGTACTCGCAAGAGTACGCTTCGTCTTAAGGCAAAGCGTCAAAGTCAAGACAGAGAACTACTAGACTATGCAAATACATTGCAAAAGGAACTAGAAGAATCAATACGGAGGTTAACACCGCATGATAACAGTAAGCGATACAGCACTAGAAAAGCTCAAACAAAGAGTAGAAAATAAACAAGTATGGGGAGTTAGACTCGCCTTACTACCGAATGGCTGCAATGGGTGGTCGTATGACTTGAAGTATCTTGATGAACCAAGCATTTCAAGTGATGCAACATTTTACAATATAATTGCAGTTGATCCTATGACATGGGGATATGTAAAAGAGATTTTCATAGATTGGGAAGAAGATGGACTAAATGAAAGATTTGTAATACAAAGTCCACAAGAAACAGCACAGTGTGGCTGTGGAGAGAGTTTTAGTATATGAAAATATCAAATGAAGGATTAGCACTCATTAAAAAATTTGAAGGGTGTGAACTTGAAGCATACCAAGACGCAGTAGGCGTATGGACTATTGGATACGGACACATTAAAGGTGTTCATGAAGGCATGACAATAACAAAAGATCAAGCCGAAGAAATGCTACTCGAAGAACTAGTAGAGTACGAAACTCATGTATTAAATGCAGTAGAGAATCAATTAGATCAGTGCATGTTTGATGCATTGGTATCATGGACATACAATCTCGGTCCAACTAATCTAAACTCCAGCACAATGTTGAAAGTTCTAAATGCAGGAAACTATGAAGAAGTTCCAGCACAAATTAAAAGATGGAACAAAGCAGGTGGAAAAGTATTAGAAGGATTAGTAAGAAGAAGAGAAGCAGAAGCATTATTATTTGAAGGAAAAGATTGGTCTCATGTCTGAGATGAAAATTAAAATAGACTCTGATCTATTATTAAAAGCCGCGGCACACGCGGAAAGTAGAGGCATGACACTAGAAGAATATATTCAAGAGTTTGTTACAATGCTTAAAGAAGAAAAGTGGAAAGATGAACAAAATTAAAGCACTTTGGTCAAAAATTAAAAGTAGATTTGTTAGTCTACAAAAACTTACAGTAAGTTATAATTATACTTGGGGAGACGGAGACGACCAAGTATTTATAGTTAAAAAGTTCTTTATTACAAAAGATAACTATATTAAGTTTAGAACAGAAGATAATAAAATAGTTGAACTTCGAGGCTCAACAGGATTAAATTATAGAATAGAGGACGTATAATGCAACAGTTTTTTATAGGAATAATAGTAGTACTTGGAGGCGCTTGTTGGTGGTTATGGACAGAAAATGGAATTCTTAAAGAAAATAATATTCAACTAGAAAGTGCAGTAGCTACTCAAGAAGAAACAATCTCTACTTTACAGAATGATTTTGCACTTCAAACCTCACAATTAAATGAATTACAAGTAAAAGGTCAAGAAATTCAAAAAGAAATGAATAGATATCTTGACATTTTTAAAAGACATAATTTAACAAAATTGGCAGCAGCCAAGCCTGGTTTAATAGAACCAAAGGTTAACAAAGCAACAAAGGAAGTGTTTGATGGAATTGAAGCAGATAGTAGGGACATTGACAGTGCTGATGATGGTATCACAGTGCAGTCTCTTGCAACCAAAGAAAATAGAGGTTAGTGCAAAACCAATAGAAAGGCAAATTGCTCAGCCTGTATTGCCTAGAGAAATAGATTTAAAAGAGCCTTATTGGTATGTAGTAAGTGCTGAAAACTTAGATGAATTTCTAGCAAGAGTTGAAAAAGAGTCAGGACAAGTAGTATTTTTTGCTATGTCAGTACCTGATTATGAGTTAATGGCATACAATATGCAAGAACTAAAAAGATATATTAAAGAATTAAAACAAGTAGTAATATACTACAGAACAGTAACTACAGAAGATGTTTCAACAAATTAAAGATTATTTATCAAACTTATATCATTATAGAATTATGTCCAAAGGTGCAAAATTCTTTGATAGAAATCCCATAGTTCAAAGTCGATTTGAGGAAAACGAAGAGTGGCTTGAACATATAGAAGATAGAGTGGCTATCTTGGAGGAACATTCGCACCCTCCTAAAGACTTGTGCGAATTTGATAGTTGGGATACTATCGACAATAGATTTAGAAAAATCGAGGAGAAATTAGGTATTGAATACCAGCATACGGACTCTTGAGTCCCCTGTCGATAAAGTATCGGCATTTTTATTTAAAAATAACATATTACAAGAATCAGAATACGCACCTACAATGGTGCACATTGATACAATATTTATGCCTGTAAAGGATAAAGAGAATGTACCTTTGTTAGACAGCATTATGACAGCAGGTCTACAAACACCCCTCATTCTGATTAACAATACACAAGAGAATTATGATTTGGCAATAAGAGGAATAAGACCAGATCTAATTCAACCACGAGACGAAAGTAAATCTTTTCTCTGTTATGCAGGGAATCAAAGATTGACAGCAATTAAAAAATTAGGATATGATACAGTGCACTGCTTATTCGTAGAAGATATACATTGGGCACATGCAGTGCATTTAGTTTTACAAAAAGGAAAAATAACAAATGAAAGTAGTTAGTTTCTACACAAAAGATACAAATTATGAATCTTATGCAAATAACCTGCGTGATTCAATGGATAAACATAAGGTTAGTTATAAGATTTATGAAGTAGAAAATCTCAATAGTTGGGAACTTAACTGCGGACAAAAGCCTATGATAATTAAATGGGCACTAGAGTCTACAGATGATGATATATTTTATGTAGATTCAGATGCACTATTCAAAAGACAACCAGATTGGGAAGTATTTGAAAAACAACAAGTACCTTCTTTTGCTTGGTTTGAGTGGGCAGATAAGTCTAAAATAGAATTATTAAGTGGTAGTATTTTCTTTCCAAATAATCAACTCTCTAAATTAGTAGTAGATTTATGGATAGTAGAACAAGAAAAAACTCCAGAAGAGTGGGATCAAAGAGTATTAGAACGATTAGTAAAAGAAAATAATATTCCTAATGAAAGTTTACCACTTGAATGGATAAAAGTTGAAGATTATATGAAATGGGTATCAGAACCTTATATTCAACACTACCAAGCATCAAGAACAGAAAAAAGAAAAATTAACAATCAAAATCCTCTGAATGGCGAACCTTTATGATACGCTTTTCAGAGATTAAATCAGTTTTAGAAAAGAATGTCGTAGATATTTATTTCACTAGTTTAGTATCTGGTGAAGAAAGAATAGCTCGATGTACTTTAGATCCGACTTATTTTAGTAATAAAATAAATCAGTCGGACTCTGATAGTATTTTAGCATATCGAATACATGATAAAAGATGGGAAGATATAAAACTTAATACTATCATAAAATATGAAATAGCCTAAAAGGCAAAGGCTCGCAAGAGCAAATGGAGAGAACTATGTTAGGGTTTTTTCAATGGGTAATCGCATGGGTTCAAGTACTACCTTGGATCGTTGCAGGAGCATCACTTATTGCTGCATTAACTCCAACTCCAGTAGATGACGGCTTAGTCAAAAAAGCCTACAAACTATTAGACTGGTGTGCTTTCAATATTGGTAAAGCAAAGGATAAATAATGGCAGAAACAGTAGATAGCAGAAACGAAGTCCAGATAGACTTAGAGAAGTATATGGCTCTAGTTGATAAACTAGATAATGCCGAAGATACTATCAAAGAGCTAAAGGAAGAGGCACAAAAAGCAAAGAATCAATTAGCACCTCCAAAGAGAAAGTTTATAGATTTATTCTTAGACGATAATGATATAAACGAAAAATCTATTATTGGTTTTATTTCTTTTGGATTAATGACAATATTTGGTCTTTGTGATCTAGTTACGGCATTTTTCGGACAAGATCTTATAATCAGTGATACGATTTATACCTCTTTCGTAGTGGTAACTCTCGGAGCCTTTGGTATCTCAGAAGCTGGCAAAGCATTTGGTAAATAAAAAATAGTTCTTGACTTTTCCTTTCATATTTTGTATAATATAAGTTATGAAAAAATTCACAGAACTAAAAAAGCAAACAAAAGATAAACCTTGTCCTTATTGTAAGTCATTTGGCTATACAGTTAAGGATTGTAAAGGTTATAAGTGTTGGGAGAGATAGATGAATTTATTCTATCTTGACGAGGACTTAGACAAAGCAGCAGAGTATCATGTTGACAAGCATATTGTTAAGATGCCACTCGAAGCAGCACAAATACTTTGCACAACAGTTTGGATAGACAAACTTTTGGGTTACGTTCCTCGCGCATTGAATGCAGAGGAGAGAGAAGTAATGAACAAAGCGAAAGCTGAAATTAAACACTTGACTCCAGAGGAACGCCCCATACCCTACCTTCCAATGATGTATAACCATCCCTGCACTATCTGGGCAAGGGAGTCATTGGACAATCATGAGTGGGTTCATTGTTATGCAAATGCTTTGAATGATGAATACCATTATCGCTATGGAAAACTACACAAATCAGTAGAACAAGTAGTAAACAAATTACCAGATCCTGTAAATCTTCCACGAGTAGGTTTTACAACTTTCGGTTTGGCAATGCCAGAAGAACTAAGAGATTATGATAATCCAATACAATCGTATCGAGATTATTATCACCTCGATAAAGCAACTTTTGCAGCATGGTCACACCGTGATAAACCTGATTGGTGGAATGAAGATTTTGCAGACTATGAAAAGAGGATTACAGCAAAGTGAGTAAGTATAAATTTAATGAAGATGTAGTAATAGATAAGTTAAAAACTTATATTGATTCTACCTATGATGCACATTATAGTATGAATAAAATACAGTCCACAGAGTTTATATTTGACGCAGAGCATGGAGAAGGTTTTTGTTTAGGAAATGTCATCAAGTATGCACAACGCTATGGAAAGAAAGATGGCAAAAACGAAAAAGATTTATTAAAAATAATACATTATACAATTATTTTATTAGGGAGTCAACTTGGCAGCAAGGATTAAAAAACACGAAAAATTAACAGAATCAAATATACAGCATGTTATTAATTTATTAGAGGCAGAAAAGCCTATAACTAAAAAAGAAGCATGTAGTATTCTTAATATCACATATAACACTACAAGGCTCAATAATATTATTGAGGAACATAAAGAAACAATAAGATATCGTGATTTAAGAAAATCACAGAACAAAGGAAAAGGAGTCACTGAAGCCGAAAAGAAGAGCATTGTGACTTATTATTTAGAAGGGGCAAACATTTCAGATATTGCAAAAGCACTCTACAGATCTCCTGCTTTTATTAAAGCAGTTATAGAACGATTAGGTATACCACAAAAATTACCTGAATCAGATTATGAAGCAATTAGAAATGCAATGCTACCAGAACAGTGTGTATCTGAAACTTTTGAAGTTGGAGAAAGAGTTTGGGCAGTACGAAAAAACTGTGTTGCAACAATTTTAAAAGAAGATACAAGAATAAACTATGAAGAAAAGTATGGATCAAAGTATTATACTCTTTGGATTACAGAGATGGCAGAGTGCGAATCGCCCTATTTTGGCACAATTAACAATGCAGGGCATTACAGTGGATCACTCGCTTATGACTTAGGAAGTCTTAAGCATTTAAACGAATATTTATGACAGATTTTTGGCAATACTTATTAGCATTTTGGCTAGCAGGCGCATTACTTTCTATGTGGAAGATTTATTTTCCATCACTAAAAATAATAAATAAAGTAGCACCTCAGAATATATTGGCACAAAGACCAATATTATCAAGCATAATTGTTTTTAGTATATTTTTTATATTTTTACCTTTTATGGTATTAACACTATTAATTCCTGAGAGACTTGAAAAGTTTGCCAATGGATTTGTCAAAGGCGCATTAGGAGATAATAATGGAGACAGAAAAAATTAAGTTAGAAGAAAATTGGGATCATGATCCCGAAGTAGAAGCATCTTACTACGCCTCTGATAGAAAACTAAAAGAGGATGGTCAAGATTCTTATGACCCAGAGCTAGATTAATGGCATACAGTAAAGAAGTAGTAGAAAGATTTGAAGGAGTATTAAATAGTCCTGAACAGTTTTCAGTAGGACGATTTGATCCTAAAGACCCAACAGTAGCAACTGGATTAACAGGCGCTCCTGCTTGTGGTGATGTAATGAAACTACAATTAAAATTAAATCCAGACACAGACATCATAGAAGATGTTAAGTTTAAAACTTATGGTTGTGGTTCTGCTATAGCAAGTTCTACTATGTTTGTTGAAATGTTAAAAGGATTAACAATAGAAGAAGCCAAACAAATAAAAGACAAAGATATTGCAGAAGCATTACAGCTGCCTGCAATAAAAATTCATTGTTCAGTCTTAGCAGAAGATGCAATTAAAAAAGCAATAGAAGATTGGCAAAATAAAAAACACGAGTTATACTGGGACTCCGATTTCGAGGAACAGTGTAGAGAAATTTATGGGGATAGTATGCCCGACTTACCAGAGGAAAGATAAATGAATCACTTACTAGAAGCGTTGATTAAAAAACTAGAAGGAGAAATTGCAGTAGCAATTGCAAATATCAGAGTGTATGAGAGAATGTCGGCAGGGATTGGAGAACATCCAGACATTGTTGAAGCCATTGAAACACAAGTAGAAAAAATCGCTAATGCAGAAGAAAAGATTGAAATGATTATCAAGTATTTTTCAAAGTAGGAAGTCCTATTAGTTACCGAAAAATAAATCTTGACAAATGGTTTCAAATTTCTTATAATATAATTATATTAAGGAAATGAGTTATTGAGCGATAGATATTACAATCAAATGGTAGCAAAGACTGGATGGGCACCTGGCTATCGTAATACTTTCTCTCTTGACGAATACAAACAAAATTTTAACTTTAGGAGAAAACGAATGGCTTGGACAGATGAAAGCAAGCAAGAAGCAATTGAAATGTATCAGGATAGTGAGCCTACTCCTGAAACCTCAATGGAGATTGTAAAAGAAATCGCTGAACATTTAGGTGAATCACCTAACGGCGTAAGAATGATATTAACAAAAGCAGGTGTTTATGTAAGAAAAACCCCAGCAGCTAGATCCTCTTCAGGTGGTGGCTCAACTGGTGGTGGCAGAGTTTCTGTTTCAGATGCTCAAGACAGACTTACTTCTGTATTAAGTGATGCAGGTCAAGAAGTTGACGCAGCAATCATCTCTAAACTTACAGGTAAAGCAGCTGTTTACTTTGCAAATATCGTAGAAGCTCTAAACAATTAGTGTAAATTAATCATTGACCAAGGCAGGTGACTGCCTTGGTTTTTTGCATCCTTAAAAAGTAACCTCTGCAATTTAGCAATACAAAAGAGTTTTCGTTAGACTAAATTGGAGGAAACATGAAAAAGGAAGAGTTCAAAAAGAGACTCGACGAAGCTGGTGATGCTATTATCACTTACAGAAGTCAAAACTCAAGAAAATTAAAATATAATGTTTGCACTAGAGACTTTTCTACCAAGTATATACAAGAGAAAAGAAATAGAGCAAAAGAAACAAACAATACAGTACTACTCTTTTGTTGGGATACAGATTCCTATAGGATTCTTGTACCTGATAATGTAACGAGTATAGTACCTCTCAACCGAGTGATTAAGAATGATTGACCTTAACACTCCCGCTATTTACGAAAAAGTAATACAAGAAACTGAGCACGAACAGGTGCGTCTTATGGTCTCTACTTTTAGAGATGTCGAGTATATATCCCTTAGAAAATATTATTTAGATTTTGATGAAGAATGGCAACCTAGTCGAGAAGGTATTTCTATGCCTATAGATTTTGATAACAGTAGAAATCTATTTCAAGGTTTAGTAGAAATTATATCACTTGCAGAAAGTAAGAGCATTTTAGAGGATGAATTTAAAGAATTATTAGATGAAATATATCTATGATAGTTTCTGATAAACATAAATTTATTTATATTGATGTTCCAAAAACAGCAAGTGTAACTTTGGATTCAATTTTTACAGAGCATTGTGCTGGGTATTTACAGAGACCTCCAATACAAAGTAATCTGACAAATAAACATTGTCGTATAGTTCCAGAACATGCAAAGTACTACACTAAGATAGTTAGTGTCAGAAATCCTTATGATAGAATGACCAGTTTTTATTATTTTTCTGTTTCAAGAAAGGTAGAACTTCAACAAATGGGCGTAAGTACGTTTGATGAATTCATTGATTATTGCTTAGATACAACACTAAAACATGATGCAACAGAAGTCAATGGATTAATGTATAGATATTTTCCTATGTGGAAGTACGTAAAATCAATAGGATATAATGTAGTTTTAAAACTAGAGTCCTTACAAGAAGATATTACTCAATTAGATTTTTTACCAAAAGACATAATACTACCTGTTAAAAATGATAATCGTCATCCTTCATGGAAAGAAGTAGAAACTCCAGAAAGAAAAGAAAAGATCCAACTTTGGGCTGGTGAAGATTTTGAGTTGTTTGGATACGAAAAATAATTCTTGACAAGTCCTGTTAAATTTAGTATAATATACATATGAAAAATTTAGAGGCATTAATCAAACAAGCAAAAGTTGCTTACTACAATGGTAAGCCTTTTATATCTGACGAAGTATATGATAGATTGCTTGAACAGTATGAAATCTCAGAAACAGTAGGAAGTGAATCCTATGATAATAGATATCCGCATGCCTATCGCATGTATTCTCTACAAAAAGTATATGCTGGAGAAAATGCACCACATTATGATGGAGAAGCACTTGTTGTTACTCCAAAACTTGACGGTGCTGCGGTAAGTCTACAATACATTCGAGGAAAGTTATCCCTTGCACTAACAAGAGGTGATGGCAAACTCGGAATGGATATTACAGACAAAATGAGATATCTTGTCCCCTGTGAAATATGGGCAGACGAAGCAGAAAGTACAAAAGTAATGCAGATCACAGGAGAAATAGTCGCACCACTTACAATTGAAAACGCAAGAAACTATGCAGCGGGTGCGCTAAACTTAAAAGACATCAACGAATTTAGAGAAAGAGATCTAACATTTATTGCATACGGAGTGCAACCATATCCAACGAATAACTATATCGAAGATATGCACCTTCTTTCTCAGTGGGGTTTTGAAACTTCCGTTGATGCAGACTACACAGAATTCCCCCAAGACGGAGATGTGTGGAGAGTTATAGACAATGATTACTTTGAGAAACTTGGCTATACCTCACACCATCCCCGCGCCTCCTTTGCCAAGAAAATACGACAAGAAGGAGTAGTTACAAAATTACTTGATGTTGTATGGCAAGTAGGTAAATCAGGATGTGTTTCCCCAGTGGGAATACTCGAACCAATCAAAATAGGCGATGCCACAGTAAGTAGAGCAACTCTACACAATATGGCAATCATAGACGCACTGGGATTAGAAATCGGATGCCAAGTAGAAGTTATAAGAGCAGGAGAAATAATCCCACAAATAGTATCAAGGATAGATTAATGGCAAAGTGGCCGAAGTCAGAAGAATGGAACGGAGGAGAAAGAAAACATTGGTTATTTGATAACGGATGGGAAATATCTTTAGTTAGATTTCCTGGCTCCTACGGATATGAAAATAAACAATGGGAGATAGGAATAATGTATGAAGGTCTTTTTGTAGACCCTCCCGCTGACCAAATGGAATATATCTTAAATGACTACGAGAAAATGGATGAAGGCATCTATGGTTGGTTAAAAGACCCTGATGCAGATAGAATAGTTGAAATGGTTAGGAGACTTAAATAATGTATTTAGCAATGGAATGTGAGGTATGTGGAGTACCTCGTTATCAGTGCGATTGCACTAAGGAACAATTAATGAAACAATCAGACAGAGTGGAATATCACACCTATCTAAAAGATGATCGCGAAGCAGTAGTATTTAAATACTCTGATGGTACTTGGGGTTGTGATTATTATGAAACTCAAGGAGACGATTCAGTCTTTATTGCTTCAGAGAAATATGAAGGACACAGCGAAAGCTATGCGGAGTCCGCAGCAGACAATTACTGTTTTCGAGTAAAGAACTTTGAAGAAAATCAAACTTCGTAGAGCAAAACCTCTACCAACAAAACCATGTGGAGAATGTAAATTCTATGAGCCTCTGCATGATATATCTAAAAATTTAACTGAAGGGTGGTGCAGAGTTGCCACTCCCACCCTTGTTTTATCAGAAGAAACTTGTAATAAGTGGCAAGTAAAAATATGAGTGGAGTTTATAACCAAACATATTTTAATAATCATCCAGAAGAACAAGAACGAGAAGGAGTTCTTTATGGAGTTATTCTAGTAAATACCCGAACCTTTGAGCGTGAATGTATCAAGGTTGGGATCGCCAGCGGAAAAGACTGGCGGCATGTAATCAAAAGAAGTCGTGGTTTTAAAGGGTATGAGTTGCGTATTCAACGAACTTACCACGACACCATCTACAACTGCTGGAAATACGAACAGGAGTTGCACAAAAAGTATGAGCACGATAGTTATGCTCCTCAACAAAAGTTTGGTGGGCATACAGAGTGTTTCAACATTCATTCTAAAATTTTATCGGACTTTCCAAAAAATAATTCTTGACAAATGGTTAGAAAGTTTGTATAATATTATCATATTTGGGAGAAAGACAAACATTGAGACAGATAGTACCGCCAACAAATTGTCCAGCATGCTCTAGTGTGCTAGAATTTGTAAACGACCAACTATTTTGTAAGAACAATGAGTGTCCTGCTCAATCATTTAAAAAGCTTGAGCACTTCGCAAAAACATTAAAAATCAAAGGACTTGGTCCAGCAAGTATTGCTAAACTAGGTCTTGAAGATTATCACGATATTTATTCATTATCCCAAGAAGAAATATCTTTTTTACTGGATTCAGAGAAATTGGGTACGAAGTTACACGCAGAAATAGAGAAATCAAAGAGCGTCGACCTAATCACTCTTCTTCCAGCTTTTTCGATACCGCTGATAGGCACAAGTGCTTCTAATAAATTAGCAAAACACATCTCATCATTAAATGAGATAACCCCAGAGATATGTACAGAAGCAGGTCTGGGTCAGAAAGCGGCGTCGAATCTTATTGATTGGTTAGTGAACTCTTTTCATGCCAACGAGTATTACAACTTACCCTTCTCTTTTACTTGCAAAAAGCAGGCAAAGGTCAGTCAGACTGACACTAAGGGAACAGTTTGTATCACAGGAAAGTTAAAAAGCTATCCTACAAAAGCAGCCGCACAGCAAGTACTAGAAAAATACGGCTTTGTTGTAAAGGATAATTTAACTAAGGATGTAACAATTCTATTAAATGAAAGTGGCATAGAAAGTTCAAAAACTAAGAAAGCAGAAACAATGGGTATAACAATATTTAATAATATAAATAATTTAATTAAGGAAAACTAATCATGGCATTACCAAAATGGACAGACGAAAGAACCCAAGCTCTTGTAGACTTTGTAGGTTCTGAAAGCCCTATTTCCCAATCAACAGTTGCATCAGCAGCAGAAGAACTTGAAACTTCAACAAGATCAGTTTCTTCAAAATTGAGAAAAATGGGTTTTGATGTTGAATTAGCTTCAGCATCTGCTTCTAAGTCTTTCTCAGACGAACAAGAAGCAACTCTTGCAACTTTTGTGCAAGACAACAGTGGAAACTACACCTATGCTGAGATCGCATCTCATTTCGAAGGTGGAAGCTTCTCTGCTAAATCAATTCAAGGTAAAATCCTTTCTATGGAACTTACAGAGCATGTCAAACCAGCTCCTAAAGTAGAAACAGTTAGAACTTATACTCCTGAAGAAGAAGCAACATTTGTTGAAATGGTTAATGGTGGATCTTTCGTAGAAGATATCGCTGACGCACTTGACAAATCAGTTAACTCAATCAGAGGTAAAGCTCTTTCTCTATTAAGAAGTGGTGAGATTAACTCTATCCCAAAACAAAGAGAAACCAAAGGTTCAAGCAAAGCAGACGTACTTGCTGGCTTAGATATCACTGGAATGACTGTAGAACAAATTGCTGACGAAATTGGCAAAACAGTTAGAGGTGTTAAAACTATGCTAACAAGAAGAGGTCTACAATGTTCAGACTACAACGGCGCAGCTAAAAAAGAAATCGGTTAATTACTAATTAATTTCGTGTGGGGGATTCGTTCCCCCACTTTTTTGCTTAAAAAACTTATGGGAGAGTTCATTGAATATTGCGTCTGCGCTGATAAAACAAATTATTGTTCAGAAAGACTTAGACACATGGGCTAAGTTAAAAGAACATTACCTACCTGGCGAGTACCAGCCGATATTCCGCATCCTTGATAAACATATCGATAATTATCAGGATCTCCCCAAATTCGAAGATCTCCGTTATGAAGTGCGAGATCGAACCCTTCAAGAAAAAATATTTGCAATCGAATCAGTTGAAGTCGAGGTTGACGCTTGGCTATTACTTGACTATTTAAAGAATGAATATGCACAAGTAGAAATACTAGATGAACTTGATAAATATATTGACAACACAGTCGCAATGGCTAGTGCAGAAGAAAACATAGAACAACTCCAAGAAATAGTGTTGAGGGTAAGTGACAAGGTAGATGTCAAACCACCCGAAGAAAGTATGCAAAGTATATCTTTATTCGAGGACGACAAAGAACTATCGAGGTATTTACCCTTGGGACTCAATAGTGAGTACGATTCACAAATCCAGTTTTCACCTAAAGATTTAGTTCTAGTAGGTGGACGACGTGGTGCAGGTAAATCTCTAACCTGTTGTAATCTTGCAGCAAATGTTTATGAGTCAGGGCGCAGTGCTCTGTACTTTACTATAGAGATGGACAGTAGACAAATTCTACAAAGAATATGTTCAATTGCTACAAGAATCCCACTAAAACGACTAAGAAGTAAAACTCTTTCATCAGAAGAATGGAATTTAGTCGGTGGATGGTGGGCAGGTCGTTTTGATGGTGGACATGATTTATTACCAGAGTTTGAGAAAACTCATGACTTTGATGATTTTCATAAGAAACTTACAAAACTACCTTTACACAAAGAAAGACAACTAGATGTAATCTATGATCCAGCTCTTACACTTTCTAAAATTCAGTCCGAATTAGATAAGAAAATCAATCAATTAGATGTAGGAGTAGTAATAGTAGACTATCTAAACCAAGTTCGCAGACATAATGCCCCAACACGAGCAGGACAATATGACTGGACAGAACAAATAGAAGTAAGTAAGAAAATGAAACTTTATGCACAAGAATATGAAACATTATTCTTTGCACCATACCAAACAGATGCTAGTGGTGAAGCTAGATTTGCAAAAGGTATCTTAGATGCTGCGGATGCGGCATATGCTCTTGAGACATGGGAACAACAAGATAACTGTATGACTTTTAATTGTACAAAAATGAGAAGTAATCGTATGGAAAGTTTTACAAGTGTAGTTGACTGGGAAACATTAAAGATTGGACCTCAGACAGCACTTAACCCTAAAGAACGAGAAGCCATAGAAAGTAGTATGGCAACAGGAGAAAACGTAGATGATCTATAATAAAGTTAGATCAGCAGCTTATGGCGAAGGTCGTAAGTGGTGGAAATTATACAGGCAACAAAGATGATATTATATACAGAAGCACAATTACAACAAGCATATAATGAGTATGCAAGAAATTTACAGAATGGAGTAGTAAAACTTCCATTACCAACAATAGAAGAATTTAGAACTATATTTGAACAAGAACACGAAAACAAATTATTTGATGATATGGAGAATCATTATGACTAAAACAGAAAAATTTGCACTGAAAGAATCAGTAATACAAGTAGGTGCAGCATTAGTAATTAACTTTCCATTGCAAACATTTTTATTATGGCTATTAATAGAACAATGGCAGTGGACTAGTGCATTTCTTATTTCTTTAGTAACTACATTTATTTTTACAGTAGTTGCACTAATCAGAACATATATGATTAGAATGGAAATAGAAAAAAGACGCAGACGCGGAATATGGAGAAAACAACAGCGTGGCAGCAGATAGAATTAGTAAGGAGTTGGCAGATAGAATACCTCTGCCACCCTTTACAGTAGAAACACAAAAAGTAAAATTTTTATTAAATCAAAAGGCAGTATCTCAAAATATACATAAAGTGCCTTTAAACCATAAGCTTATGGATAGTGTAGAACAGTTTGGTATTATGTCTCCTATATTAACAATGCCTCACTACTATCCAATTGCTGGTAGCCAAAGATTAAGAGCGTTATGGGAATTAGTAAGAACACATCCAGAAGGATATACTTTTAAAGATATAAAAATAGAAGTACATCGATTTAATGAAAATTGGTGGGATCTTATGTATCTATGGGGAGACAAAAAAGAAAGAGATAGAATGGTCGCTATATGGTTTCAAATGGCAGAATTAGTATGGAAAAGTAGATATTACATTCATACAACAGATGATGCAGGAACAAAAATGACAGAGTATGAACTCATAGGCGATGCATTAAAATGGACACACAAATCTACAGTAAAAGAAGATGTAGCAAAGAATGACAGTTGAGGAACTACTACAAGAACGAAAAGTAAATTATAAGTTGTCTCCAGCAGACTGTATTGTATCATGTCTAAATCCTGAGCATGATGATAATAATCCTAGTATGAGGATTGATAGAATAA
>Ga0255772_10000599_pt1 | contig 35407 bp, 62 predicted proteins | sample 071ome_34_FD_179970 | JGI IMG/M metagenome (GOLD analysis project Ga0255772, IMG submission 179970) | Coastal salt marsh microbial communities from the Groves Creek Marsh, Skidaway Island, Georgia - 071411BT metaG (version 2) | ecosystem: Environmental > Aquatic > Marine > Intertidal zone >...
CCTTTTGAGCAAATTTTTGCCCGAATTTTTTTCCCGACTTTTTTGTAACCAAAAAGTGAATTTCGTTTTGGGATAAAAAAAAAGGGATCCTTTTCAGGACCCCCTTCTCTATCAGAACTCGTCGTTGGCGAGCGAGTCAAAGTAACTGTAGGTATCTTCGTTGCTGCTAGAAGAAACTGCATTCAACTCTTCCTTCATAGTGTCAGGAACAGGAGGAGCAGTGACAAAAGCACTTGCTGCCTCCATCTCGGCTACAACTTCATTCTCATACTCTTCACGATCAACACGAGTAGTACCTTTACCCAGAACAACGTTCAGACGCTTCTGAAGTTCATCGTAGGTCTTGAACTGATCCTTATCAGTCAGTTCATTCAGATCATACATCGAGTTATAGATGCTTTCCAACTTAGCATCATCATAACCACCCAGAGTTCCAGGGCGACCAAAGAGAGAAGAATCGTAGTTCCAGTAACCAGCAACTTTCTTGATGCGAAGATTGAAATCAGCACCATTCCAGAAACTGAAAGGATCGATGGGTTCTTCACCTTCAAACTCAGGTTGCATGGCAGCAAGGATCTTGTCATAGATCTTCTTACCATACTTGTAGAGGAAAACGCGACCCTCATTCTCGGGGTTAGCGGGGTCACGAACAACATAGATGTTGCTGTAATAGGACAGTTTACGCTTCTGCTTGCGAGCAACTTCCTTATCTGAATCAAGACCACTGTTCCACAGTTTGCGATTCTCTTCACAAACAGGGCAACTTTGACCCATAGTGGTCAGGCAGTTATCAATGAACCAACCACCATCTCCTTGGAATGCATGACTCCAAACTTGGACCCAAGGAAACTCATTGCCTTCAGCGGGTGGCAGGAAACGAATAACAGCATTCCCGACTCCATCCTTACCCATGGTGGGTTTCCAAAGACGGTCATCAATATAACCGCTACCTTCAGTTTTGTTGACTTCTTTAGTCAGTTTGTCCAGGAGGGAACCTTGGGACTTAAGTGCTGCGAAAGACATTTGTATTCTCCGTATTAGTTGTATTCGGTGGATTGTGTCGTATTGACTGGATTATCATAGCATAGAACTCAGGACTTGTCAACATCAAAGTCGAGGTGGTCCTTGAGTTTTTGCACTGACTCCCTGGCACGACGGTAGATGTCTCTACCCCTTTGATTATAGGGGATCCCCATCCGCTTGGCAACCTCTCTGAAGTTTTGTTTCAGTTGGTTACTTTCCTCGTCGTCGAGCAGGTCTGCCCTAGTATATAGCACTTCTTGCATCTCAAGAAGTCGATCTAGTTTGTCAACAAATTCCCCACGTTCGTCTGGGGTCATGTTGATATACTCAGGCATTTGTTTTGCTAAAGAATCATAGAGTGTCTTCATTGACTCTATTTCTTTTCTTACTATTTCTGATGAAAATAAACTCATATCTTTGATAGGATAACTTTCTTTACTTTACTTTTGTCCACTTGAAGAAATGGTCCGTACCGTTTGATAAGTTCTGATACACTTCCCCAAATAGGATCACCCAAAAGAACATTATCATACCTGTTAGTAAAGTCAATTACCATGTCAAGCAAGACCAATGTTTCAAGCATTATTTGGTCTGCAAAATACATCTTCAGTGTAGTGGAGTGGACTCCTTTATTGCACTGCATTGCATCTTGCAATGTACTTTCCCTTAAAAGAATCTTATCAAGATCACTTTCAAACAAATAAGAAATACTTTGGGTCTTCTTCTTCCAGTCAAGGTAATTTCCATCACTCATCTCTTTGATGTAGAAATTAGAATTGACTACAAAATTAGACACAAAGTATTGCTCTACTTCTTTCTTAGTTTTTAAATTCTTTGCAAGTTTTTCAAAGAAGTATACATCATTTCTTTGATTGAATTTTTCTTCTGATGCTTTGATTGATGCTCCATAACGAAAGTAATCATATGTCTTTTTAGTAAAGTGGGTTTTGATTGCAATGTAGATCAAATAAACATCAAAAGCTTTCATAATTTAAAAGGGCAATACACCTCTTGTAGTTTTCTTAATGTAGTTTAAACGAGTTGCTTCTGCTTTAATCTTTTCTTTTAAAGATGGGGCAATCAACTTCACTACAGATTCAACCTCAATGTCTTTGGACTCACAAAAGTCAACAATAGCATCAATATAATTGATAGTCCTATTACTGTCCTTCACGATGTTCTCAATAGTCATTGAAAACTTATTCTTATCCATGAAATTTTCATCAATTAATTCATCTAAGTTTCTACTTGATTTGCTTGGCATCCTTATACTCTGCAATGTAATCTATTAGCAGAGGCACGTAGTCGTTAGTGTTTTTAACAAACACTTGGGTGAACCCAGTTTGGCAAGCAATCAAGGTAACGATCTGATCGACCTTAATTCCAGATCGTTCTTCATACATTTTAGCATATCCCGTTTCTTGAACAAAGTAGTTCTCAATCCAGGATTCTTTCTTCTCTTTGGAAGATGTCTTAAAGTCAATGATTGAGAGTTTGCCATCAAACTCTGCAATACAATCTACTCTACCAGCAATACCGAATTCGTGACTATAAAGAGGTGCCTCTTGAAAGTGAATGTTATCAATTCTGGCAAGCAATGGTTTTGCCAGTTTAAATAACATCAAAGGAAGATACTTATCCTTATACTTATCAAGGTCTAAATTATTATTTAGATAATCCTCGACAATACTATGTAGAGTAGTTCCAGCAGACGCTGCTCTGGTAGAAATCTTATTTGCCTCTGCCTCTCCTACTCGCTTTCTCCATTCAGCAATAGAATGACGCTTTCGGAAAGAACAGATCGTAGAGATTGAGGGATAATGTGCTTCCCCTACCACATAGACCCTTGAACCATTAATAGTTTGTGCTTTAATGTCTTCAAGGATCGTTCCCATATTAACGTGATTAAACATTAGGCAAATCCAAGGTGCATTTTACTGAGGATGTAACTCTTAATAAGTCCACTTCTTACAATGTCGTTGACATTGAATTCAATGCTTGCAAATTCATCCATAATTTCAAGAATCTTCATGAAATCAAGGATACCATTTCTTTCATTGGTCTTGATAAGATCAGTTTGAAGTGCATCACCTGCGAAGATGATCTTACAATTTTCACCTACACGGGTGATGATCGAATCAAGTTCGTGGAAGTTCAGGTTCTGGCACTCATCAACAATTACAATAGCATTGTCAAGTGTAGTACCACGAAGGAAAGATGTGCTCCAGAATGAAACAGTTTCTTGTGCCTTCAGATTGTCATATAGCATATCAAATGCTGGATCATCAGGCATCTTGAACATGTACTTAACCATGTTCTTATAAGGGATCTGATACAAGTTTGACTTGTCTTCATGATCTCCAGGAAGGAATCCAATTTCCCTGGTAGGAACCAGGGAGCGTACCATATAAAGTTTTTCGTAAGGAGATGTACCAGAAAGGATTTCTTTCAGTGCAAGGTACATAGCAATAAAGGTTTTACCAGTACCAGCACAACCATACAGGAATAAGTTCTTACCTTCACCGTATGCTTCAAATGCCTTCTCTTGATTCTCCGTTAGTGGTTCGATCTCTTTAAGTTGATCGATGTTGATTGGCTTCTTGCGTCTCATTTGTTTAGGAGTGCTATTAACAAAGTCGAACTGATTGTCCTTTCTTCTTCTTGGCATAGAATTAGTGGGTGTCGATGTTAGAACCGTAGTTTGCTTTTTTGATAGATTTCAGAACGTCTCTGAAACCATCAGGAACTTTGTTCCTGATACCCGCATCACCAACAACTCCAGGAAAGTTAGTATGAAATTGTTCCAGGTGCGGATTATCTTGTTTGTATTTATCGAGATCATGTATACTCATACGGATCTCAAACTCATCACCCGTTTCTTTATCTCTGAAATTATACGTCGGCATTAGTCCACTCCATTGCTTCTGCTACAGTTGGGAACTGTTCAATAAAGATCTTGCGACATTCATTAGCGATGTCCATATGTTCTTTTTGAGTTCCATGTGCAGAACGAAGATCAATATAATGAATCCAAGAACGCACTGATCCAGACATATAAATTCTGGTTGGAGTAGCAAGTGGAAGTACCATACGAGCACACTCTTTTGCGACTCCCATATCAAGCAGGTGCTGGTATATACTCATACCTTGAGCAAAGTATGTAGCAATCTGTTTCTTAGATAGTTCTACAAACTCAGGATCCAAGTCGTCAATAGAATTCTGGCGATTCTTGGTGTCTTGACGACGAAGTTCTGGGACTGGGATCGTCTCTGCGAGTAGGGAAGAATCAGCATAGCGTTGCGAAAATTCTTGATATGTAAATGAACGATGCCGCAAAATCTGAGCTGCGATTGCTCTGGTGGTTTCAATCTCAAGCGTCATGAATGCCTGCTCAAAGACGCTCCAGTGCTGGTGTTTCACACAATACTTAAGAAGACCCGCAACGTTCGGGTTCTCCTGGTTAGAGGGGTTGCTGACCCTCGCTACGTACCCCATCGTCTTCTCAGCATCAGGGGTAGCGGTGATGAATTTAACTTGCATAATAAGTTTGATAGTACTTTACGATTCCATTAGGGAGGGCATGTCCTTGAGACACCCAATCATTACAACATTCAGTAATTGACTTCATGCTGTAGACAGGTTCACCATTCTCATCGAGTTGTCCACCAAATCGATTGAGAAGGATGTTGTAAACTTCTTGGCGTAATTCCATACGCTCATCATTGTAACGCCAATCTTGAGTCATTTTTTCTTTTTAGGTTGGTTGCCCCAGAGTTTCGGATTAATTTTACCATACCATCCTTTGATTTGCAAGATCTTCCCTCCAATGGGATTCAGCATGTCGTAGTAGGCGTCAAAGATTTTAACACGTTTTGGTCCTCTAGCAAGATCTCGGTAAATTCTATTACCGATCTTGTATGTAACTAGATGACAATCATAAGGATAGTTTTCTTCCTTAATATCACTCTCGATACAGTCATGCAGAAAAACCTGCACTCGATATCGAGAGCGCATAAATTCTCTATCAGAATCAGTTAACTCCGATTTCATTGATAAGGATTCTGATTCTTCGGTCACAGAATCCTGGATTAGAAATTCGGACTCTGTGGTAAGTTTCTCGGTCATTGTGTCCCTCATCTTTGCATTTATTAATCATGTAGATCACCCTATCTTCGTTAACAATGCTGACCATTTAATTGGAATCACTCCATTTAATTTCGGGAAATGCTTCTTTAACTACAGCGTAGGTAATACGGAATTTAGATTGAAGTTCTTTGTCCTTTACGAGACAAACAATTTCTGCTTCTGATTCATGCAATCCTTCCAACAATTGGATGAAAAGTTGTTCACGTTTAAAACGAGAAAGAGTGTTAGCACCTTTGATGAATCGCCACAGATTACGTGCTTCGCGTTCCAGAATAGTATGTTCTGTGCCAATTGGTGCATCATTCTTGTTGTAAGGCACCTCACCATCAGGAAGATCTGATGTGATTGCAGGATCAAAATTCCATTTGAAAATTGATCGGAGTGCCTGACTATTGTTGTCTCGCAGAATTTTAATCTTTTCTGCTTTGGTCTTAGCGTTAGACGCTTTCTTAATAACTTCAGAGATCAAAAGTTTCATGTCGGTTAAATGATTTAAAGTAAATATTTAGTCGTCATCCGATTCTGGAAATGGATCCATATCGAATGCATCAGATGGAGTGAATTCAACACTGATAAGTTTTGCCATTTGAAATGGCATAAGATTCCCATCTTTATCCATCATTTCTGGATGTGGGGTGATTGTAAACTCCTCTTCCCCCTCTTCTTCACCTACAGAACGAATCGTTTCAATCAAATTGTCATAATAAGCGTTTGCAAACCATCCGAAGAGAAATCCAACAAGTGTTCCGCCTATAGTTAACATAGCGGACAATGCTAATACAACTGCCGTGGTCATTTGCTTGCCTCCCTGTGGCACTAGATCTTCTGGGTTAGGAATCTTTTCCTTAGGAACCCTCCTTAAACGCATAAACTCATCACCTTTATTTATTGATGCTTCGTTTAGGTTTTGATTTTGTTCCAGGTTTTCTTCCTGGTTTTCGTTCTCTTTCATACTTTAATGCATCTGTTAGAATTTTATAAAGATAATCTTTGATCTTTCTTGCGTTTGGTTTTGAAAGATGACCATATGCTTCCTTCGCTACTTTATCTTTGCCGCTGATATAAAGATCAAGTTCAGAAACAATAGTGGATATGCTTTCTGCTGTAGGACTACGAAGGAAAGCAGACACCTCTTTACGAGTGAACTTAGAACTCTTCACGTAAGTATACAGGTTAAAGAGAAACTTTCCATCAAAAGCAGCATCAATTGATTTTTCAACAAGGAGATAGATCTCTTCGGTAGGTTCCATTAGATAAGATTGTTTTCTTGAAAATAATGCAAAGTATCTTTAAATCCACCAATATGTTTGGTGTTAATGGAGATCTGTGGGAACGTAGATCCTTCGCCAAACTCAGCGTAAAACTGTTCCTTGTTAAAATCTCTCTCGTACTTATACTCTGTATAGTTAACAGATAGATTGTCAAATAGCATCTTTGCTCTATCACACCATTGACAATTATCCTTTGAATAAAGAATGACTTCCATGACCTCTCAGTGAAATGACTCCGAAATTATACCAACAAAAAAGGGGTCTGTCAAGACCCCAGTTCACTCATAATAGTTTTACATTTGTCCTTATTGTTTTTACAAAAAGAACGAACGTAAGAATCAGTATCTACATCCATAGTATAATGAGCATGTGTATGTACTAGTTGTATCATAGTTAAACATCCAACCATCAATGCAACAAAGTGGCACACAGGACTACTTGCACAGCAGAGTAGATTCTTTTTAAAGTTCATAAAAAAAGGGGGTCATAAGACCCCCAGCAGAGATCAGAAGTGCCAGGTTACACCGGCTTTCGTGCCATAACCGTTGTCACCAGGACCAGCGGTGGACATCGAAACTTCGCCATAGATGCTCAGCGACTCGGTTGCAGCAACGCTACCACCAACTTTACCAGAGAAACCGCTCTCGGTGTCAGCACCATCAATTGCTACCAGCGAAGGACCGCCTTGGATGTAGTAACCCAGAGCACCTGCCTCACCGCTGTAACCGACATGGAAATCAGTTACGCTGCCATTGAAATCGCTGCCGGTGAAACCAGCATTGTTCTCAATGTTAACGTAAGGACCTGCGAACGCAGCGCCAGCGGACATGGAGAGAGCAGCAGTTGCTGCGAAAACAGATTTAATCATTTGAAATACCTCGTAGTTTTTTACTTGTGGAATGGTTACCCACAGATGTTGGATCGGATTCGACTTCCCGATCGCTTTGAAATTGTAGCACCCAATCTTCGGAGAGTAATTGAGTCTTGGATAGGTTGCTAAACTGTCACATGTGACAGTTGTAATATATGTATACAAGAAGTACACATATGCCAGGTACGGTTACCTGGCAACGGAGAGAACAGGAATCGAACCTGCGAAGGTGTTACCCCCAGCCGCTTTCAAGGCGGTGTCCTCGACCAACCGGACTCTCTCCAGGAACATTGTCGTTCCAATGCCTTACAGCATTGGCGACAATTGCAATGTTAGTGATGAGATAAGTGGCAAAAATAAAGGTGCGTAGAATAGCAACATAATCTGCTTCCTTATCATCCTTCCCTTGTTTTTCTCCAAGTGCTTTTGCCCAAATTCTCCAGAATTTAATCCGGGTATCCATCGTCATCGTTATCAGAGATTACATTGTAATTTGATTTTGTAGATGGTGTGACATAAACTTGTTCATCAGAATAAATTTCTGATTCAAGTTCAGAAACCAGTTTCTTCAACTGATTCACCAACGCCTTTAATACTACTCTATCCATCGCCATTTGTCAAGCCCCCCTGCCAGTGTAGTGGTACAGTTTGTAAACTGGTTGGTATCTGGTAATGTATTTTTCAACATGTTCATAATGTTGAAACCAACATTTCTTATTTTCAGTAGAGTCTTCCAAATAATATGGAAAACTTAGATAAGGAAACAGTTCAGATTTCCGACTGTTTTGTACTTTGATCTCCGTAGGTTTCTTCGTTCGTCGCTTGGACGTATTGACGGGCAAGGTCGATGTCTTGGTTGACTTCTTCTGCTGTTTGTTCGATGTAGATATCGTAAGTGTCTTCGATACCTTGGTTGCTGACGGAGAACTCTTCTTCGCTTTGTTTGTGGTAGTCTTCCCAGAATTCTTTGTCGTACTCTTCCTCGTAGTTGTCTTTGAGGGCAACGTTGACGAAGAAACTTTCTGGGGTTTCGCTTTTACTTTGGAAGTAGTAGACTTGCTTGATGGTTTCCGGCGGGATGTTGATACTTCTTTCTTCGGAGACGAGTTCTTTGATCGTGTCGAACGGGACTTCAAGTTTGAATTCTTTGGTGTCGGCATCTATTTTAATTTTTAATGAATCCATTTTCAATCAACCATTTACGTGTTAAGGGTGTCGGTTTGTAATCAGTCCACATTGTACCATTGGCACAGGACTCTAATGCATTTTGGGTCATTCCTTCGGTAAGTCCTGCCCACTTTGCTTCTGCTTCCCAGGGAACAGCAGACTTTGGATAGGTTTTCTCAACCATTTCACGCCAGATCTTAGGAACATCTTCTTCTGGTTTGATGATAGCAATCATACTATTATCAATAGTTCCAGCCATACAATCTTGTGCAGCGTGCCATCCCTCATGACGCATTACCGTCATAAAAACAGAAGGTCGCTTCATAAAAGCATCATTGAGATAAAAGTTATTGGTTACAGTATGATAAACGCCACGATGTCCAGGAGGAAAGTAGCGTTCGGGAGCAATGTAAACATTAACACCAATAAGAGTTAATGCATTCAGCATTCGCTGAATCTCCAATTCAACTGGTGTCCAATCGGCGTCATTATAACGCTCTTTGATCATATCAACACCCCAAACTTCACTAACATCTTCGGTACATTCTCCAAGGATCATACAACCCATAGAGTCCATAGTATAATAACCTTTTGATGGTTCTGCAAGTGCTGGTGGTGCAAATAACAGTAAAGCAATTAAGTACTTAAACATTTATACTCCAATAAACTTTTTTCAATATCAATAACTTTATATAGTTTCCCTTCAATAAACACTAGTTTCTTTTCCGGAAATGGAGCATAAAAACAAGTCCATTTAGAAGGATAAACAGTTACAGTTGCAGTTGTAATGTATGGAATCACTTTACCATGATTACCATTTTTAACAGTCTTGAATAGTCTCCAAGGACTATCAGTACTATCAGGCTCTACAAAATCATGGGTTCCAGAGTAATCAATTTCATACAACTCACCATTGGGTGATATCCAATATTCACACATACAACATTCAAGATCTTTAGTCTGAAGGTCTCCGGTAAATCCAGGTCCTAGATTGTAAGAAGATCTAACTGTGTCATATAGTCCCATGTAGTACCTCAGTAACTGCTAGATTATAATATAAAAATGAGGGGTGTCAACCCCTCTGTAACATATTAAATTATTTGTTGTAAGTGTGTCCACGATAGCAGAAGGTCCCGTGGGTTTCCTTCGGTTCATGTCCACAAACGTTATACTCAACACCACGATATGCAGTGTGAGATATTTGAGCGTCATGAAGTGCAGATGCTTTTTGAATCTGCTTCTTAATGATATTGAGGGTATTCATTTTTGTACTCCTAAAGAAATGGGTGAATTAACTCCCGTTCCTTCAGTCGTTTGCGTCCGATGTTCCTACCCTAAAACAAGATGGATCTGTTCCTCTAATAAAGATAGAAATAAACTCTAATTTTTCATTACGAGTTAACAAAGTTGACTCAAAGACTCCTTGACTCAACCAATCATAATCTTTACAAGATAATAGATTATAGTCCGGTTCAAGAGAAAACAATAAAAAGGATAGTAGCATAGGATGAACGCTCCGTTCCGCGACTTACTTGCGTCCAGTTGCCTGGATGAACGACAGGTCTAGTATAGACCAGTATTTCTATTTAGTCAAGTACTTCTTCGCTAAACAATGTTCCTTTAGAACGTCTGATTTCTTTTAGTTCTTCAAAGTTCTTTTGCTTAGTTCCACCATCATATTCCCAAGCGTAACCCTCTTCAATCATTTGCTCATTGAGGGACACTTCTGCGTCTCCGACATAGAGCCATCCGAGAAGACGCCCATACTTCCCAACACCCCCAACAAGCTCAGTGCGAATAACGAGATCATCATCCCCTTCAATAGCGCCTTTAAGTCGTTCTTCCAACCAGTGAGTAGCGTCATATCCTAATGCTTTCTCTTCAATATCTTTAGTTCTTTTTTCTGGGGTGTCTACTCCAGCAACTCTAACACGTTCTTTTTTATAGAGATCAAATCCCAAATCAATAGTGACATCAATCGTGTCTCCGTCTACTACTCTGTTGATTTCCACTACTCGGAAGTTGTAGCAACTCTTCCGACTTGGAGGTGTCATTGCTCCCATTTGATTCTCTCTCATCAATGCCTAATATATAGACAACAATCCATATTACACCTACCAAAAGGAGCATGATACTAAATATCACACTCCATACAGGATCATTAATATCAGTTAGCGGACGAAGAAATAAGTTCATGGATTCTTAGGATCAATACCTAAACTAATTAGGTAATCAATCCACCACTGCGGATCCTTTTTCATTTTCCATTGTGGAACTTCTTGACCCTTATTAAAATAATACTTCCAGATTGCCTCATCGATAATCTGTGCGGTCTCCATACTCTTCGTCCTCCTCATCAACGTCTGCATACGGGTTTGCCACAAAGGGTCCTCGTTCTCGTAGAGGTTCTTTTCTGACATAATCCGTCTCCGCATTAACAGCTTCTATCCAAACTGCAAGTTTCATAATGATATAAATTATCACTATTGGTAGAAAACATGCAATTAGAATTAGTGATTTCATTTATGCTTCCTGGTAAATGGTTCCCAGTGCTCCCATTTATATTTATGTATTAAATGTATGCCCATGATGGGAACATAAACCAAAATAAAAGAAAGAAATCCTAGAACAAAAGGATTTTCCATTGCATATCTAGCTATTAATTTTATGTCCATCGATTGTTCCACAAGTTTCTAAAGTAAATATCAACATTAGTCAAATCATCTAGTGGTGCCTGCTGATTAGATTCTGCCCAGGCAATGCAAAAATCAATCATCTCACCGGTAACCTTGTCAGGTCCATACATTCTAGAAAATGATGAATTAGCAAAATGAAATTTCTGCCTAATGGGCGCATCCATTTCCCTTATAGTGTTCGGATTCATAGTAGTGTCCTTTCTTTGACCCGAAATAAATTGTACTCAATACAAATGGAATTGCAATAAAAAGAAGTGCTTTTCCTAACATAACCTTTCTTCTATACTAAAGTTTTCTATGTTTTCAGTGTGAGATAAAAATGACTGAGATACAAACCACTTTGAAGCACGAGATCTAATTAAATAGACAGATTTGTATCCATCATTCCTCTCAGTTCGTATGGTATATTGTATCATTTATTTGCTTCTTCCCAATCTTTTTGAAACAAATCAAGTCCTTTATCTGTCATAATGTTTTTATACATTTTCCAGAATACTAATGGAGGAATCGTACATACATCAGCTCCATATACAGCAGATTTTTCTACTTGCATTACATCACGAATAGATGCTGCAAGAATGTTTGGAGATCCAATTGCAGTCTTACTGTCACAAGCATCAAACCAATGCTTATCATATAGAGTTCTAATGTTCTTAATCAATTCAATTTCATCAATAGAATTGTCACGCCAACGACCAAGGAAAGGAGAAATATAAGTTGCTCCTGCCTTTGCCGCCAAAATTGCTTGGCATGTAGAAAATACAAGAGTCACATTAACATTTGCACCTTCTTTTGAAAGAATTCTACATGCCTTTAGACCCTCCACAGTGCAAGGAACTTTTATTGTGATTACTTTTGGAGAAAGAGGAATAAATTTCTCTGCTTGAGTAATCATTTCCTCTGCGGTATCAGCAACTACTTCAGTAGAAATGCTTTTCAGTTCCGGAAATGATGTAATTAATTCTTTGGCAACATCAAATAAACTTCTTCCACTCTTTAAAATAAGAGTAGGATTTGTGGTAACTCCATCAATCAATCCAGTTTCATATGCTGGAGCAATCTGATCAACCTCAGCTGTGTCTAGAAATATTTTCATGGATTGTGGTCCCTATTGTCTTTAATTTTATTGTAAACCCAGACGCCCAGGGCACCTGCCCCTACGCCAACGATGCAACAGATAATCATGTGAGTAAAATGGTGATTCATGAAACGTGTACTGTACCGATCATGCCCGCACCTTTGTGGGGGGCACACCAATAAGTATAGTCCCCTACTTCGGGAAACGCAACCTCAAAGTCTTCGCCTGGTAACATAGCAAGACCTTCATGGGACAATTCGGGATGATTCTCAACAATCACATTATGAGGTGGAAGCATGTTATTAATGAAATGTACCGATTCACCAGCAGCAATCGATACCTCTGCAGGTTCAAACACTAAATTGCCATTGGCACCCATTTGAACATCAACTGCCCATGCAGGAAAGGCAAAAAACATTGTAGCGAGAAGAGAGAATAAAAATCTCATTAGGTATTTGCAACTACTCTATCTATTTTTAAAGTAGAGATTGTTACAAAGAAATGTCAGGAATTACTAATCTTTTGGATGATCATTATCTAATTCTGTAAGTCTTTTTGCCCAGGTATCTCCAAGTTCAGATCCTTTACAAGGATTAATACATCTGTCATCTCCAAACTTATTGCAGACAAGACCAGCAAGGTCATGTTCATTTCCAGGTTTTCCAGTTGCCCAGAAATGCTGATCGTCTACCCACTTTGCTTCACATTTTGGACAGATACGAATGTTCATGTTGTTACCTAAAAAGGGTCTAAAAATTATTTAGATCTTTAACCATTGCTTAAGCATTAAAAAAGAGGGTCATTTGACCCTCTCATTTGTTTTATTCAGTTTTGATGGTGGTATCCAATCTTTAGGTGGACGGTACAAGTTGGGGAAAGTATCTTGGATAATCTCCGCCAACTTGTAGTTATCCGTATCAACCAACGGCAGGTGCCTTGAGTGCGACGGGAGTTGCTTCGACACTTGCAAGATCCAGAGGGAAGTTGTGAGCGTTACGTTCGTGCATTACCTCAAAACCGAGGTTAGCACGGTTGAGAATGTCTGCCCAAGTGTTGATGACACGCCCTTCGTTGTCAAGGAGTGACTGGTTAAAGTTAAACCCGTTGAGGTTAAATGCCATCGTGGAGACACCCAGTGCCGCGAACCAAATTCCCACGACAGGCCATGCTGCGAGGAAGAAGTGTAGCGAGCGAGAATTGTTGAAGGATGCATACTGGAAGATCAGACGACCGAAGTAACCGTGGGCAGCGACGATGTTATACGTCTCTTCTTCTTGACCAAACTTGTAACCATAGTTCTGGGACTCAGTTTCAGTGGTTTCACGAACCAGCGAAGAAGTAACCAGAGAACCGTGCATTGCACTAAACAGAGAACCACCAAAGACACCAGCAACTCCAAGCATGTGGAAGGGGTGCATCAGGATGTTGTGCTCTGCTTGGAAGACAAGCATGTAGTTAAAAGTACCAGAGATGCCAAGAGGCATTGCGTCAGAGAAAGAACCTTGACCGAAAGGATAGACCAGGAATACAGCAGATGCAGCAGCAACAGGTGCAGAGTATGCAACGCAGATCCAAGGACGCATACCCAGGCGGTAGGACAGTTCCCACTCACGTCCCATGTAGGCATAGATGCCGATCAGGAAGTGGAAGACAACCAGTTGGAAAGGACCACCATTGTAGAGCCACTCATCCAGAGATGCCGCTTCCCAGATGGGATAGAAGTGAAGACCAATAGCATTGGAACTGGGGACAACAGCACCAGAGATGATGTTGTTTCCATACATGAGTGAACCAGCAACGGGTTCACGGATACCATCAATGTCCACAGGAGGAGCACCGATGAAAGCGATGATGAAACAAGTTGTAGCAGCAAGCAGGCAAGGAATCATCAGGACTCCAAACCAACCAACGTAAAGACGATTGTCAGTGCTGGTAACCCAGTTGCAAAACTGTTCCCAAGTGTTATTCGATTGTTGTTGACGTGAAAGAGTAGCAGTCATTGTTTTAAAAAAAAGTAAGTAAGTCCATCAGGGAAATGGTGGAGGTACTTATTTCTCTGTCACCCTCAGACAGAGATATGAGAGGCATCTTTTACTTGTGTAGCCTCGGTAAGGTGGTTAGACCCTTTGCCACAAGTTTGTTACAACATCTTAAAGAATCGTTACATTCCTTAACGTGTTGATGTATTTATAATACTACGGATTTCCGTGCCTGTCAAGTCCCAGAGACAGTTCCAGAAGTGTCCTCGTTGTACCAGAAGTCATCCCAATCCTCATCTGTCGCTTCATAGATGGGGCATGGTTCTTCCATTAAGAGATCGTTCTTTGCCTTTGCAACACGTTCTCTCAGTTTTCTGTAGTCATCTTCATCCATGAGGTTGTCAATGAAATCAAGATCTTTCATTCTCGATACTCCTGAAGAATTTCAAGTACTTTACCCAGTGCATAGTGAGCACCATCATGCCAATCTCCATTCTTGTCTTCATGTTGTCCATTGAAGAGTGCTGTTTTTAACTTATACACTCTTGGTTCAATGTCAATCTTTCTCATGTGATTTCTTGGCATTGATCTCCTTTAATAACTGATTGGTTTCACTAAGCAATTGCTTCTTAAGTTTACGACCCATTCTCCACATAATAAATCTAATGTACGCATATTTAATTTGAAGTTCCAGGTAAACAAAAACTCTCATTGTTCCCTCGAACCCTGCATATGCAATCATCATCATTAATATAATGATGAGTACATAAAACTCAATTAAGAATGATGTCATAAACTTAGAGCGTAGTACTAATTATACAAGCAGTATCAAAGTTGTCAACTCAAAGTTCGTGTCTCCTAACAGAACCTTTAATTTCATTCTCTTTGATAAATGCCTTTGCTGCTCGTTGGGTATCGAACATTTTTGCGAATCTAGGATCAAGATTCCATTTGTGGGCGGACATCAAGTACTCAGTCCTACCATCATTTTTTCTTGTGACTCTCCACAAGATGTTATTCTCTGCATCAGTTGCCATAGTAATTAATAATTCGGTAGAATTATTTATCAATAACTAGCATCCTGATAATCTTCTTCGGTAAAACATGGTTGGACTTCCCATCGATCCCAGTCAACATCCCTGGCAGCAATCATGTTTTCCATCTCTTCTACAGTCAAACTGTGCTTAACTACTTTGTTAGTTTCCTTAGTGTAGATATGAAACAGTTGAGTAATCATAGACCTCTTTGTAAACAATAAAAAAGGGACCGTTCTGTTATTTGGCAGAGGTCCCTTTGGCATAGCGCCGACGATATTCAGTTTTATTTATAAGGTGGCGGATTAGGGTATGACTGGGGCAAGGATCGCCCAACTGAAAAGAGAAGTTACTGTTCCTAAAAGAAGTGTAGTCGTGGTGAAGTTCATAGATCTTCCATCAGAGTACATATTATATATCAGTTTTGTATCATAGTGATACAATTTGGTATCATTCGTCACCAGGTTTTGTCAGGAAAGCAGCACCTGCAAATGTTCCCAAAAGAATTGCTGCAACTGCTATCAATTCCATCACCATACTCCAGGAATGACTTGACCAGTAGTGAAGTAAGCACCAATAGCAGCAACAAAACCAATCATTGCCAGACGTGCGTTGAGGATCTCTGCCTCAGGGGTAAACAGTTTTTTCATTGTTGTTCCTCCAAAGTTTTGTTTTTGATGATGACCCTGCCATTTTCATGAGTGAACACTAGTTCATCATCATGTGCCCAGCAGAGTTCTTCGTAAAGGGCATTGAGTTTCTCCATGTCTTCATAGAGAGCATTGGGATTAGGCATATTGTTCTACTAAAGTTCTAATGTTCTGTGTGATTTGCATTCCACCAACCTTCTCTTCCAGTTTTACACCGTCAGCATCAGTAATAATAAGAACAGGTGTAGCAGTTACACCATACTTCTTAGCGAGATCTAGATTCTCTTGTGGAATAGGTACATCACTAAAATCTTCAAGGTCAATCTTTTCAATCATACTGGTATCAACTTTAATTGATTTAAAGTATTTGTCTACCAGGGCACAGGGACCACAAGAAGTTTTAGAGAACAAATAAAACTTATTCATTTGGTTTACTTGGTTCAAACGGTGTACGACTGTTATTCTTAATTACAATGAAGGCATCCTTGTTGTATTTACGGGTCCCTTTGGTGGGTGCCCACTTACTACCGTCACCTTCAATACCATAAACTGAAGTACCTGCAATTTGAATTACAATATCGTCCTTGGGATCCCATCCCAAGGTATCAAACGCTTCGTAAATGTTCAAAGATTTTCCTCTTGTTCACTCAGAATAACACAATCACTAGTGGGGTATGCAACACAGGTCAAGATAAACCCATCTGCAATTTGATCATCATCAAGGAAGGATTGCTCATCATTATCTACGGTGCCAGAGAGGAGTTTTCCTGCACAAGCTGAGCAAGCACCTGCTTTACACGACGAAGGGAGGTCAACACCTGCCTCTTCTGCTGCCTCAAGAATGTACTGATCATCAGCACACTCAAAGGTAGTTTCAGTGCCATCGGGGGTTTGGATAGTAACGTTGAATGCCATTAGTAAGTTTCGCAAAGTTTTTCTACGGATGCTGCCAGGAGGACGAACCAGGCAACGGAAGTAATTATACCTACTAGTTCTGCCATTGTCAAATCCTTTGTCAGAAAATGCCAAAAAAGAGTTTGCCCGTGGCAGCGTAGGAGATGGCACCGAAGATGATTCCCATCATCGCCCAACGTCCATTGTAATTTTCAACACGCTCCATAGGAGTCATGAGACCTTTGCGATGATATGATTCAACTACCATCTGTGGTTCTTTCGCCCACATGTTTTGTTGACCACGATCATTAGTTGTTACTGTCATTTGTAAAGAATTGTTACTAACCAAGTATATAGGAAATATTAAGGAATGTCAACCCTTGAATTTTAGGACATCCTCATAAAGGACTTCAGGATTGTATCCTTGATCACAAAGATCCACATGACGGTGACCCATCATCAACATTTTAAATTCTACCCAGCGATCCATATTGTTCTTATGGTAGTCAATCCACTCTTGAGCAGATGCCAGGATCTCCTCGTAGCACTGCCTGGGGTCTGTCTTAGTGTCATCGTTCAGATACTCAGCAATGGCATCGTCAAGGCGATCACGACGCTGCTTGCGAAACTGTGCTTCCCAGTCAACTTGGAGGTCTGGGCGTCCTTCAATAGTCATGAGTCAAATAAAAAAAGACCCCTGCATCGTAGCAGAGGTCTTGGGGTCTGTCAACTAACTCGCATGATGAAAGCGAGAGCAAAGTATGGCGGGAGGTTTGCATTAGTTCCAGCACTACCTGCATTGTCAATAGAGATTCCTGTAGTTGCAGAATCAATGGTAATTCCTGTAACAGATGACCCACTAGTGTTCGATTCTGCAATATCATTATCACCAGATCCAGAACCTGCCTGGTCTTGACCACTGGAATCTCTCGAACCCTCTTCTGTATGAGTGTGACCAGGGTCAGTAATATCATGACTATGACCGTCATCGGTAATAGTGTGGGTGTGACTAACTACAATCGCATCTTTTGATCCACCTGTTGCAGTGTCTGTACCAGTGATATTTGTTTGCCACTCATTATCATTATTATCCTCATATGCTTGTGCTGCAATGACAAACTTGTTTCTCAGGTCTGGAGTTCCATTAGTACCATCACACAAACTCCAGTTAGCAGGGACTTCTGATGCTGTACCAGAGAACATAATAATTCCTTTAACAGGAACTAATGCATTAGTCAGTGAGGATGCCGCTTGATTAAGAGTAACTGCAGCAGTATCAATTTTATCTGTAGTTACTGCCTGGTCTTGTAATCCAGGTGTGTCTATCTTGTATACCATTTTAGTTAATCCTAATAATGTATGCTAATGCATAATATGGTGGGAGGTTTTGGTTCGTTCCAGCAGAACCTGCACTGTCAATAGTGATTCCTGTAGTTCCAGAATCAATGGTGATGTTTGCCGAAGCACCATTAATAGCAAAGTTATTAACACGAGTAGCACCTTGGCTTCCTGGTCCCATACTGAAAGCACCTCCACTGACTTGAACATTATATCCATCAAGATTTGAGGTGTGAGTGTGATCAGTTTGAGTAATACTATGACTGTGACCGTCATCAGTAAGAGTGTGATTGTGATCAACTACAATCGCATCTTTTGATCCACCTGTTTGGGTATCAGATCCAGTAATGTCAGTTTGCCATTCCGCACCAGTATCATCATAAGTACCTGTACCAATAACAAATCTGTTAACTAAATTTGGTGTATTTGAACCACTCAAAGTACCAGAAGTAATGGCACTTCCGTCACACAACTGCCAGTTGGGGAATCCTGCAAGTGCATCTGCAGTGCCACTCCACAAAATAATTCCACCAATAGGAACTAATGCACCAGAAACTTCGGATGACAACCTGCTAATACTAATCGTAGCAGTGTCAATTTTATCATCAGTAACTGCCTGGTCTTGTAGTCCAGGCGTATCTATTTTATATACCACTTGTATACAAGTATTCTACTGTTTTATTTATCCTTATCAAAATAGAAAGGTCCGTTCTCAGAACCCCATTTCTGTTCTCCAGTTTCAGGATCAAATCCAGCGTCAATAACTTTATAAAAATCAGGACCCATTTGTATTTTACTTACCAATACAGTCCCTTTGAATATGCATCCTGGAACAGTTTGTCCCCAATACAATCCCCCTCGTTTAACAAAGATCAAATTACATTGATCATTCTCTACTATCAGATGATCTTTCTTATCAACAACTTTAATTAGTTTATCTCGATAGGGTTTATCATCATGTTTATATCTCTGAGTCACATGAAATTCATTATGAGAAATCTTTTCATGAGTCAAGATGATATGAGCAAATCTTGTCGGACGACTTGATGCTTGTTTCCAATTATTGTAACTGCCTTCAAACCAGTTGATAAATTCTTCAAACATTTTAAGTATTCAAATAAGCGGGTGATCGGAATCGAACCGACGACATCTAACTTGGAAGGATAGCGTTCTACCGCTGAACTACACCCGCAGGAAAGGGGGTGGTCAGACCCCCAAGGACACATGCACGCCACCTGTTTTAGTTTCAGTTGCAAAACAGGAAATCAACCACACGGAAGGGGTCGTTTGGATCCACCACTTGCTCTTTGACTGGAAGCAAGAAACCAGGCGGGGAGAGATATCCCATCCGCACCACTTGTTCTTATGGAAAAACAAGAAACCCGAGGGGTCGTTAAACCCATCCCGACCAGGGCGCTTTTAGCGTCATCCCGAGACGTTTCATTTAGGCATAAACACCAGATTCAATAAGATCTGCTTCAACCTGATCGAGAATTACATTATAATCATCTTCAGGATCATCGTACAATTGTACTCCTTGGTCTTCATAGAAACGAATAAGTTTCTGATAAAGTTTAGGGTAATCTTCATCAAGGGAAATATTACCCTCGATTGCTGCAGTCAGTTTTTTGAGATCGTTTTTGAACTTTGAATGAAATTTAGAACGAGACATTGCCTTTGCAATTTAGTTGTAGGAATGGAGGGGGAACCTCCAATCGGGACGACAGGATTCGAACCTGCGACATCTCGCTCCCAAAGCGAGTGCTCTACCAAACTGAGCTACGTCCCGTTGTTGATGCAAGTATTATACTGGATAATACTTGCGGTGTCAAGAGGTCAGCTGAAAAATTCTTCGTTCCGCCTGCGATCCAAGTACTCAATGATCTCACCACGCCATTCTAGCAGTTCGTGGTAGCACTCCTGTTCGTGTGCAGTTTGACGCAGTTCATGATCTGGTTTGAGAACACTCTCATAGAAAATAAAAAATGCGTCTTTGCGTTTGGTTTGTTTAGGATTCATCTTTCCTCGAAATCAAGTTTGCGGACACGTCGTTTCCTCCGTGCCTCCTGGTATTCTAACTCTTGATTTGAGAAAACACTTCCTTTCTTAAGGATTTCTTCTGAATTAATCATGATAACCTGAGCGAGGTCCACTGCCGTAATTTTATCTTCGGTTACTGTTGTTTGATTTGGGCATCCACATATCTGTGGTCTCGTACTGCTGGTCAATTCCTTATTGCAACACTTGCATCTGACTGATAGCATAATTTAACATTCCTTTATCTTTCAAGTTCCTATTCTTCATTTATTTATTTGGGTTATGGTCTTTCATACCATCGTGATTACCGTCCTTTGGAAGTTCACCCAAAGTAATATACTTAACAACCTGAATAGATCCTTCAAGTCGAGCAATACTCCTTTCGCACTTTATATACTCTTCATAAGCAGGTCGAAGTTCTTCCAACTTACCCTGAAGTTCTATTGTTCTTTTAGTAAATCTTTGTAGAAGTTGTTCGTTAGATTCTATTGGTTTCATTTCTTTAGTTGTAACTAATGGGCGAAGAGGGATTCGAACCCCCGACTGCCTCGGTGTAAACGAGGAACTCTACCGCTGAGTTATTCGCCCTGGCGTCTCAGGAGGGACTTGAACCCCCGACCAACTGCTTAGAAGGCAGATGCTCTATCCAACTGAGCTACTGAGACAGGAAAGGTGGGACTTATGCCCACACAAGTTTCTTAGTATAATCGTAAGCATAGTGCTCACGATATCCTTTAATACCCCAACCTAACCAGTAATATGCAGCAACCATATACTGACTAACAGGTCTACCATGACCCTCAAACTCTGGAAGAACCTTTTGGAAATTGTATTCGTTAATCAGGTATGCTGTCTGACCCTCAAGTGTAGAGGGATCATAACCATACTTTTTAGAGAAACGACCTAACCCCAAATAACGGTTCGTAGAGGTCCACTGAATGAGTCCGTAACCACCGCTATAGCAACGATCGTAAGGAACTCTAGCACCTCCTTCGCAAATATTGGGATGGAAGTTGCTTTCAGATTTAATGTTTCCCATGATCGTTGCCAAGGCATTGCGATCAGAGATGTTTGTTTTTTGTTGAAGTTTTTCAAGGACGTATTGTTCATTGTAATTGCACCCTGGGCACTTCCAGGACTTCTCTACCACTTCAATAGGAGTAACTTTTGGTTCTTCCTTCTTAACTTCTACTACAGGTGTAATAGGAGCAGGTGGTGCTGCAATCTCACTGAGTGTGGGGTAAGCACAAGCAGCAGGAATGACAGTCAAAAGAGGCAGAACAAACAATTGTCTTAGCATGAAAAAAATAGAACTCTACATTCACCTCTCGCTAAAGCGATGGTGATTCAAAGTAATCCTTGCGGTAATAACGACCGAGGATGTTGCTATTATAGTAGGCAGGAGTGCCATTTGTCAAGCCCTCTACCAAAACGTTGTTTAGGAACAACTGACGGGTCTCTTCGTAATTGCATTTACCTAGAGTGGTATGCAAACTTAAGATTTCCCTTTTGAAGTTTTGTTTACCAAACTCCTTAATGTCTTCTTTTAATTCTGGGCAAGAACCATAATACTTTTTCCAGTCAGATTCTTGCCTTTGCCTTCGCTTTTCTCCTTTCTTTTTCCTAAAAGACCAGAAGTATTTTCTTCCTATGTATCTTCTGCTATTAACAGTATTAGTTATTAAGTATACAAAACCATAATAACCATTGATACTATCGGAATCAAATACTTCACCTTCATACCACCATGGATTATCGTACATACACAAGACATCACTGTCTTATATATCAACTCCACGGATCTGGTATTTCAATTTTAGTGCTTGGAGTTGGAATGCTTGCCCCAAGGTCTGTGGACCCAGTTTTAATAGAGTCCACTCCCTGTCTGACAGATTTGGATCTGCCAATGCTCTCATCTTCCAAGGTGCTGGATTTGTCACAGCGAAAAACCAGCGAAAGTATTTTCTGTAACATCCTGCTTGATACCACCACTAATGTAACTTTCAACTTCTGTTTCTTGAGGAGCAACTTGAAGACCTTTAGATGAAATCCAATGCTCAGTCCAAGGAAGAGGATTGTTCTTGGCGGGGATATCATACTCTGGTTTGAGACCAATCGCTTTCATACGACGGTTTGCAATCCACTCCACATAATTGTAGAGAAGTTTGTCATTCAAACCAATCATAGAACCATCTTTAAACAGATACTGTGCCCATGTCTTTTCCTCATCGACACAGCGTTTAAACATCTGTCTAACTACTGGTTCCTCTTCCCTAGCAATTTCTTGCATCTCTGGGTCATCTCCTTCACGCCATTTGTTGAGGATGTTTTGAGTAAGGACAAGATGCTGGCTTTCGTCTCTGGCGATGAGAGAGATAATTTTAGCGGATCCCTCCATAAGTTTGAGTTCACCAAACGCAAACGAGCAAGCAAACGAGACATAGAATCGAATTCCTTCCAGGATGTTGACATTAGCAACTGCTCTGTAGAGTTTACGCTTCAGAGCATAGCGTTCAGATAGACCGAGGTCAACCCCATCGTTAGCAAACTCCCACAAACTCCCATTACCATACTCTTGTGCAGAGTGAATAAAGTCGTTGTAAGATTCAGTTACAGAAGAGGCACGAGATAGAATCTTCTCGTCATCAAGAATTGTATCAAATACTTCAGACGGATCTGAATATACATTCTTAATGATATATGTATATGAACGAGAGTGGATCATCTCCATAAACTCCCACACAGTCATAGCAGATTCAAGTTCTGGAAGTGAACAGTATGGAACAAATGCCATACCAGGACCACGACCTTGAACAGAGTCCAGCATGATCTGATATTTCAGATTAGAAGTAAAGATATGCTTCTGCTCTGGACGAAGAGTTTGATAATCTCCACGATCTTTCTGGAGGGAGACCTCCTCAGGTCTCCAAAAGTATCCCAATTGTTGTTGTGTAAGTTTTTCAAAGACGGGGTACTTTGCCCCGTCATATCTCTGAACTCCCAGTGGTTGCCCAAAAAACATTGGTTGCTTTTTAGTATCTACTTTGTTGGTATTAAATACCGTCATACCTTTGATTTTCTTTGGTTCAGATTTTACAAGATTCACAGTCGTCCTCCTCTTCTGCAATTGACATGAGTTGCTCTAATTGATTGCGCTTTTCTTCTAATTCCTCTTCTCCTTTTCCATCATAGGTGTTCTGGTAATAAGATGTTTTCCAACCGTATTTGTATGTAGTCAGTAGATCTTGTGCCCATACTGAGATAGGAATTTCCTTATTAGGATAGTTCTCAGGATTGTAAGACCAGTTGCCAGAGATTGCTTGGTCAAAGAACTTCTGCATCACCGCCAAGATCTTAATATATCCTTCATTGGATTCCATATCCCAGAGAAGAGTGTAATTATTCTTAAGCGAAGAGTACTGAGGTACGACTTGCTTAAGGGTTCCCTTCTTGCTCTTCTTAACGGACAGATATCCTCTAGGGGGTTCAACTCCATTTGTGGCATTTGACACAACGGAACTGCTCTCCGATGGCATCTGTGCGGACAACGTTGAATGTCGTAGTCCATGTACTTGGATCTCGGTACGTAGAGTTTCCCAATCATAATTGTACTCAGGTACTACCAGTTCATCAACGTCCTTTTTGTATGTATCAATTGGAAGGATTCCGTCATAATACTTGGTACGATGGAATGCTTCACATGGACCTTTCTCTTTAGCAAGTTGATTGGATGCCTTCAACAGATAATACTGGAATGCCTCACTAAGATCATGAACCAATTTCAAAGCACCAGGATCATCATAATGTTCTCCATGGCGTGCCAAATAATGAGCAAGACCGATGAAACCCACTCCAAGCGATCTACGTGCCCTTGTAGCACGTTCTGCTGCCCTTACAGGGTATCCCTGATAGTCGATCAACTCTTCCAAGGCACGAACGGAAAGATCGCAAAGTTCTTCCATTTCCTCTAGTTTGTGAATCTTACCTACGTTAATAGCAGAAAGAATACACAAAGCAATCTCGCCACCCTCATCATCAATGTGTCGAATGGGATCTGTAGGTAGGGTAATCTCCTGGCAAAGGTTAGACATACTCACCTTATCCTTAAAGGAAGAATGAGTATTGCAGTGGTCGATGTTCATGATGTAGATACGACCCATCTCTGCCCTCTCCTTCAGCAGATTCAAAATCAATTCTTGAGCACCAATGGTTTTCCTAGGGACCTTCGTGTCTCCTTCGTACTTTCTATAAAGGTTATCAAACTCAGGAGTGCCGAAAGCATCATAAAGCCCAGGCACATCGTGAGGACTAAAGAGAGTAATGTTCTCGTTAGCAATAAACCGTTCGTAGAATAGTTTAGAAATCTGGATGGAGTAGTCAAGTTTGCGGACACGGTTGTCTTCAGTACCTTTATTGTTCTTTAGAACGATGATGTCTTCGATTTCTTGGTGCCAGATTGGGAAGTGGACAGTTGCTGATCCACCTCGGATGCCATTTTGAGTGCAGCATTTGACAGTTGCTTCAAACTTTTTGAGGAAAGGGATAACACCTGTGTGCTGAACTTCTCCACCTCGGATCTTACTGTTGATGCCACGGATTCTGCCTGCGTTGATGCCGATTCCCGCCCTTTGTGCAACGTATTTGCCAATTGCCATATCAGAGCTAAAGATAGAATCGAGGGTGTCATCAACGTCAACAAGAACACAGCTAGCAAATTGTCGAAGTGGAGTTCGCACTCCCGCCATGATAGGTGTGGGAATGTTGATTTTGTGTTTTGAGATTGCATTGTAGTATCTACGGATGTAAGACAGACGAACGTCTTTATCATAGTTAGCAAAGATCGTCACTGCAATCATCATGTACATGAATTGTGGTGTTTCATATACTTGCCCAGTGTTACGATCCTGAACCAAATACTTATCAACTACCTGGCGAAGACCAGCATATGTAAACAAGAAGTCACGATCATGATCAACCCACTCACCAATGGTATTAAGTTCTTCTTCTGTATAGTTATTAAGAACTTCAGAGTCATAAACTCCCCATTCAATACAACGAATGATTTGAGCATAGAATGAAGGATGGTCCCAACAAAGACCATAAATTTGCTTACGAATCCCAAACAAGAGGAGTCGTGCAGCAACGTATTGATAATTAGGATTCTCCAAAGAGATCAAATCAGCAGCAGATCTTACAAGAATCTTTTGGATTTCATCTGTAGTAATCCCATCATAAAATTGAATTCCAGATTGGATTTCTACTTGACTTGCAGAAACCCCTGAGAGACCGTCACAAGCGGCGTCAACCATCTTGTGCATCTTGTCAAGATCAATTGCTTCAACTGTGCCGTTTCTTTTCTTTACTTGAATGCCGTTGCTCATACCTTTTTCCACTGTGTAAATTTGAGAGTTGCTTCTAGTCCTTGGTAGGTGTTCGATTCTACCATACTTTGAACGTCATGTCCAGCAAGAACCATGTCGTTCAGATCTTTTTGAGTTACAGAAGATGGAAATATTACCACCTTGTATCCCTCTTGGATGGTCTTATTAATTTTAGAACAGATTTCTCTGTTTCTCGGTTCGTTGTCGTAGACGAATACGTGTCGATTATCAAAATTGCTGTTGTTAACATCGCTACCGCACATAGCAATAGCATTCCGCAAGAAATGGGAGTCGAAGGGTCCTTCGGTGACATAGATGGTCTGCTCTTGGTTTACTTTGTCCATACCATACAGTTTAAGTTTATCCTCGTCAAGCATCACTGTAATATAACGTATTTGCGCTTGAGGATACAAAGATCTACCCTGGTATCCAAAGACACCATCTTTATCCCGAAGAGGAATAATTATTCTTGACTCATCATACCTTGCATCTTTGAAAACTTTCTTATGTTTGTTTGTCCATTCTTTAAATTTCGGGCAGAAATAGAATGGTTCAGTTGGTAACTTGCGTGCTTCAAGGAACCGACGAGCGATGTGTGTTTTATTTAGATCTGAGATCTTTTGCAGGTCTGAGAATATGTCGATTTGGAAACGTGGTGGTTCAAACTTAAATTTTGGTAGTGGAATTTTAGTTCCCTTACCAGTAGAACCTTCCTTGTATGCTTCCAGAACATACTCACCATACAACTGAGCATCATGATCTTTCAGAAAGTTTGGTAATGTCCTTCCTACTCCACAGTTGTGGCATTTAAAGATGTAAGAACCCTTCTTCTGAAAGAAATAACCCCTAGCACGATTCTTGTTCTTTTGAGAATCGCCACAATAGGGGCATCTGAAATTGTATGTATTCTCGGACTTTTTAAACTTCTCTAAACGTAGAGAAACCAGGGAGATGTACTTCCTGTCGAGATGCAACATAATCAAAAGACGTTTTATCAATACTAACAGAGGAACCCACAGGTGTCAACAGTTTGATAATAGGAGGGACCACTTGTAACACTGCCACAAGGGTAGCAAGAACAGCACCAGCACCAATGACAAACTTAGCATTGGTATCTACTCTCTTCTGCAACTGAGAAACTCTCTGGTGCATTACTTCGTGGTCCTTATCCACCTTGGTTTTCAGATCCTCAATCATTTTGATGATGAGTTTATCTGATTTTTCACTGTCTTCTAAGCGTCCTTCATGGCGCTCTAAGATTATAGCAATCTTATTGCTATTGTCAGAGATGGTTCCAACTGCTCTTTCAAGTTTGTCAAGCATCTCTTTGGAGAGATCTTCATAAATGTCCAGTTTACTTTCTAAAACTGCTAATTTACCAAGACCAAACGCCATTAGAGGGTCTCCACAAACTCCGCTGCTCTGTCGAAGTTTTCTGAGATCATATCAGTAAACTTATCTTGATTAGATTCACTCATTTCCATCCAAGTAAAAAGAAACTTTTCCTTTTGCTCTGGCGAAAGAGTTGCAAACTGTTCATTAAGTTCAGTAAATGCACCTTCCCAGTCAAAAGAATTGTTCTGCTGCTTTCTTTCGGAAGATGCTTTACTTACATCCTTAGCAACTTGCTGTTGGCGAGCACCTGCTTTCTTTGCATAGTCCTTTGCCTTTGCTTTAGATAATGCTTGAATCTCTTGCTTGCGATTTGCAGCACGCTTCTCACGCTCTTGCTTCTTTTGCAGTTTGCGTTTTGTCTGAATCATACGCATTGCTGCGGATACTTCAGTATTTTTATTATCTTCTTCGTGAATGACAGTTTGGTCTTCCATGGTTTCTTCTTTTAATCTAGCGTTTCTAATCCTTTGAAAAATATCGGTTTTGAACTTGCGCTTCCGTTTCCTAACAGGGGGTGAGTCAGGGGGAAGACCAGCAATCGCACCAGAAGATGCATTGTTGGTAGGAACTTCCTCAGTATATACTCTACCATTCATTTTTAGAGTTAACACCTTCATAGTTTTTGAAGTTCCTGAATACAAAATTGATCGATTTGAATCGTATCATTATTTATTTGCGGATATCGATTCAAGTAAATCATAAAACTTTTTAGAACTGTCCAATACTCACTAGAAATTTTATAGAAAAGTAATGGAGTTGCCGCTTCACCAAAAACATTATAAATGATAATCATATGATTTAATATCAAGTGTAGTTTGAGGTTGCCCGTCTTTAAATAAGTTTTGAGCAACCTCTTTAGATACTTAAATCTTTTAAGATCATCGTAGAAGTCATCCTTAGTTACTGCCTGAGGATTATCATAATGTTTAATTGCAAAGAAGAGGTAGTTATCCTCATTCAATTCAGTAAACTTCATAGATTATCATGCAATAGTGAGAGTAAGGTCATCACCAGAACCACCTGCACCCAGGATATTGGTGTAAGTAAGTTCAGATGCAACAGAGGTGCCCTTATCAAAGATAGTACCACCGTTCAGATCAATTGGCAATCCAGGCAGTGACAGATCTTCTGCTTGTGAAGGAACAGTGAAGTCAAACTCAAGACGGTTTGATCCAGTTCCACGTGCATATGCTGCATTGATGTTACCAGTTACACTACCAACAAGGGTAAATTGTGGTGTTCCAGTAACGTCAACTTGCTCGTTGTAGACAACAACAACGGTTCCAGTATCGCCCTGTGCCAGTGCTTCTTGCTCAAAGAATACAGCAGTGATGTCTGCCTCTCCAAGAGCAGCAGCAGGATCAGTTCCACCAGCAAGACCACCAATCGCTACCAGGACTTCATCCCAGTAACGTGCAGTATTCTTATCAGCACCCTTGTAGTGACGCAGAACCCATCCTTGCTCTGTTGCAAAGCAATCTTCAGCAAGACCTACCTTGTTTACATTATCTAACCACTTTGGTTTTGATTCGTCAGTTTCTGTTTTTCCCCAGAGAGGCATCGTTAAACTCCTGTATAATACTATTTGATTGCGTATAAAGATATTTATAAAAAAAGGAGGGTTACCCCTCCTGGTAGATTATCGTTTGGGAGGGAATAGTGCTTTCTCTAATTCCGCTACCAAACGATCATCAATTTTATTGTCAGTTCTTGATACTGCCTTTTTGGCAAGTTCAAGCATGAATCTCTTGATGAGATCATCAAGGTTGTCGGGGATTGCATCAACTGCAGCGTTGATGATTTTGATTGCAAGTGGTACTAAAAAGTTTGCCATGATTAAAACAGCAAGGTCAAATTATATATCACTTTTTAGCGTTTTTATTGGCAGTAGCATACATGACTTGCTTCGCCTTGTCACCATAACGTGCCTTAAGGTCACCCATATTCTTCTTCATGCCCTTGACAATATCTTCTTTCTTCTCTTTGTCAACTTCTTCGTTGACACCATCTTGATACTTACGACGCTTGACTTTAGATGCTTTCTTTGCAAGGCATTTCTCACATCCACAATCTTCGCCTGAGCATGTTTCACACTCTTCTTTCATGTTGTTAGCACCTTTCAGTTTCTTATTCTTATCAAAGACACTCTCAGGATCAGTAGCATCTTCAATCTGAGGATTAACTACTACACCCTTAACATCCTTCTCAAGAAGTTCAGTTCTCCAATCAGAGTACTCTTCCTTCTTAGTTCCTTTCTTTGCTTTAATTGCAGCAGAGACCGTAGCACGTCTCTTGAGAAGATAAGAATCAGATGCGTCCTTGTCACCGTCATTATCTACATCACCATCTTCTTTACCAACGGGATCCAGTTTCTTCTTCTCTTCAATCATTTCACCTTCTGCCTCAAATCCTGCCTTGACACAGTTATCAACAGTTTTACCACCCTTTTGTTTGGTGCCAGCAAGTTTGTATCCTTTCCAACATGCCTTACCATCAAGACCCTTTGCCTTACCTTCACTGATGATTTCAATGTATTGAACTGCAAGATCCTTCATACGCTCAGTGCCAAACTGAGCATCAATTGCTTCAATCAGTTCTTCATCTGTCGAATTCTCTACAATAATTCTATCAACTTTAGATGCAATCTCTCTTTGCTCAGAGACATTCAATCCAAGCATCCACGCTGATAATTCTACAGTGGTATTCATCTTCTCTTCTTTAATCGGTTTAGTTTTATTTATACGCTGCTTAACTTCGGAAGGTTTCTTCAACATGTCATAATCAGATCCAGGTGCCATGTCAGATGCTAACTTACGATACGCATCAGTTCCAACTAAACGTTGATCAGAACTAACAGTAGATCCTGATTTGTTCCACTGTTTATATTCTTTAATATCAGTCACCCAAGACCTAAACATTGTACCTTCTTCTGTAATAGCAATAACATAGTTAGGACCACGACGATGTACTTTCCCAACTACACCTTCACCATTCTGCACATACGAACCAACCTCATACAGGTTTCCATGCCTGTATGAGGTCTTTGTTGCATTTGAACTAAACTGTGAGAATTTCATTTAATCTTCTTCTGATGAAACGTCTATGGACATTGATCTACTTTGTATATATTCATCCGAAAATACTCCAGCACGAACTCCTCTGACTACACTACCTTTATACTCTACATCATCAGATAAAGATGGGTCTTTATAAGAAACGGTTCTGTATTCTTCACCTTGTCTAGCAAACAAAGTTGGTTCATAAGTGCCGTTCAAATCATTAATTTGACCCCTGTCAAGTAATTTAGTTGTAAAATCCATACGAAGTTTTGCCCTTTTTCTTTTAGTTGCTCGTTCTATAATAGTTAAATTTACCTGCCCTTGAGCAAACAAATTTATATTATTAGACGACAATCTATCTGCACCATTGTCAAAATCTTTACCAAACACAGCACGTTGTTTGAGGTTAGTGTCTTTGATTTTCATGTAGTATCCTCTACCATAAAAATCAGTTTCTTGCTTTTCAGAAATTATTTTTCTAAATTCAACTACTTGTTCATGATCATGAATGGAATCTCCAGCACGACTAGAGATTCCAGAATACTGTTGGAAAGATCTAGCAGTATTTCCATCTTTATGTGAGATGAAAAATTTAGCAGCGCCGTTTACATCTATTCCAACAAAATCTGCTTTATGCCCAAAAGGACCAGGAACCATTCCAATAATGTTTTGATACAAATCACCTTTAATTAACACATGTACTGGAGATCCTCGCCCAAGATCTTCTAGTTTATCATTAAACTTTTTGATAATCTCATACTCAGTTGCATTGTCTGGAGTTCCGTTAATATACGTTGCTTGAGGATTATTATTCTTAAAATTCTCAAGCAACGTATTTCTAAATCCAGTTTTTAACCACGCATTTCCTATAAGAGGTTTAATTAAAATCCTAGTGAGTACAGATAAACCCTTTATCTCAAACGATAGAACCGTACTAGATCCTTGGGTACTCCATTCCCATGGGATCCCCTTTGTGTTTAAGAACTCTTGCATAGAATCATGAAGAGAGGTTCTATCTTTTGTTCTCATAACTATGTTATGAAGGGCACTAGAACTTTTTGGAGCAAAAGCTCCAGTCGATGGAATGCCAGATGTTCTTGGATCGTATCGACTAGAACTTATTGTACTCGAAATCAAACTCCAAAGTTCTTGGGGAGTGGTTGGCATTTTTACTTTTATTTATCTGTCGCCTTGCTTACGATTCTCTGAGAAGTAAACATCAAAGGCACCTTCAGGATAACGTTTCTGAAGTTTATTGACGTTAGTTTCAACCACTTCATCAAAAGAAACTTCTAGTGCCATACATGCTTGAGCAACGTACCACATAAGGTCACCCAACTCAATAATAAGATGCTCTCGATTATCGTCGTTCCAAGGTTTACCTTGGAAAACCATCTTCTTAATGATCTCAAGGAACTCACCACCTTCAGCATTAATACCAACCCCAGCAGTAAGCAGTCGTTCAATATTGGCACCCTGACGATCCAACTCGCCAATTCGATCAGCAAAATCAACAAAATTTGTTGAGCACTTAGAAGTAACTGCTGCCACAAATTCTGCATAACGATCAAAATCAATATGCTTAGTCAAAAGTAAATCCTCCAAATTTGTTTTTGTTAGTAGGGGTTTCGTCGTCATTATCACCTGCATCCAGGATGTCGTTCTGGGCAGATTGCTCACAATCATACAACCTCATCTTGGATCTGTCAATACCTATGGCAAACCTCTTATTGACAGTGATGTCGTTGTAACGATTCTTTAATTGTTTTACAAGTATCTGCCCGAGTTGCTCCGATTCTTCAGTGCTAATAAGGGCAAACATAAGATCAGCAGTAGCAGGGAGACCAAAGGACTCAGAAGTGTCAGTAAGGTCAACATCAGTGCTGCCATAACCGCTGCGAGTGGTTTGAGTAGCAGAGACGATTGGCACATTTTGTTCCACAGCAAGACCACGAAGTTCTTCTGCAATTCCCTTAACCAAGGTGTACGAGTTAACAAAACTTGCCTTGAATCTTTGTGAAGTACAGATATTAAGGTAATCCACAAATATAATATCGGGTCTAAAACCTTTCTTGAGAGACAGATCACTAATAAGAGACCTAAAATGTCCCACATGGGCAGATGCAGTAGGATATTCTTTAATGATAAGTTTACCATTGGTCTTCTTCATCAAGTTAGTAACCTTACTCTCATACATTTTATGAGGTAAAGTAGCAAGATCTCGAATAGGAACACCAAGCAAGTTAGCATCAATACGTTCTGCAATCCTTTCTTCTGCCATCTCACAAGTAATGTATAGTACATTCTTACCTTGGAGAAGACATGCTGCTGCTACGTGGCACATGAACAAAGATTTACCCACACCAGTACCAGCGAGGGCAATGTTTAATGATTTATTAGGAAGACCACCCTTAGTGATCTTATTAAACATTGCTAAATCAAAAGGCATCTTTGCTTCTACAGTATTGTAGAAATCATATCTCTCTTGATAATCCCCTAAGTAATCGTGACCAATCCTATTATCAAAAGAAACAGCAATAGCATCAGAAAGAATAGAAGGTATAGAACCTTTATCTCTTTCCTTATCATCACCATCAGCAATTTTAATACTATCAAGTAATGCAAGATAGATGGCACGATTACGACACCACTCTTCTGTTGTATCTAGCAACCATTGGAAATCACATTGCTCATCTTCTAAGTTTTGTATGGACGCACTGACATTCTTGAAAGTGTCATCACTCAGATGAGATGCTGCTTGGAGATCAACCTCCAGAGATTCTTTGGTTGGGCACTTTTCATACTTCTCAATGAAAGTTTTGATCAATTTGAAAAGTGTTACGTTAGTGTCCGACTCAAAGTAAGACACCTTCAAATATGGAAACACTTGACGACGATATTCGTCGTTACATACAAGGTTTTTTAAAATTGTAAATTCAAGTGAATTCATAAGTAATGCAAATAAGTGCTTAGAATGTATTTGTCCTCACTTATTGTAGGGTTTCCCCTGTGAGGTATCATCCATAGCGGAGGGAACACGATCATTCTACCACGCTTTGGTCTGATAAATTTATTGATTCCAGCAAAATAAGTTTCTCCACCCTTCTCTACATCATTTAAGTAGATCAGGAATGTAAGAAACCTTCTTGCGGATACATGATCCCCAACATCGACATGGGTATCAAATTGATCTGTAGTGCCTTTCCTATATTTCTTTACCCGTGGATACTCATATGTGTACCTCCCAGGTAACCATTCATCACAATCAACTTGATCCACGTACTTGTCTAGGAATGGATTGAGTTTATGAATACATTCTTGAACCATTGATTCATCAAACACGTATTCATGAAATCTTGGTTTCAATTCATGGTCTATGAATTTTGCCTTTCCAGAATCAATACCACTATTGATATATTCAATCAAAAAGTCGCAGTAAGATTCTGAAAAGACATTATCATATACTCTAATGAAATCTTCAATACTACTCAATGCCATACTTAAACTCCTGCTCTGCTGCCCAATCAAGTTTCTCCATTATTTCTTCGGTGAAATATTTTTCGGGATCAGCAAGTACAGCAGAAGGATAAACAGAGGATTCGTTAATAACGACACGATTGCCCTTGCGCTCGAATACTCCGTACTTCTCACCCAGTTCCAATAATCCATAGTACTTGTCAAGACCACGGGCATCGAAGAAGAGTCGAGTTGCAACTTGGGAGTTCTCCTTTGTAAAACGAGATTTGTTTGCTTTAACTTTAATAATATTTCCTACAACATCAGTGCCATCTTTCTCTTTCGATTTAGAAAGATGAATGATTGTAGAAGCAGCATACTTAAGACCACTGCCGCCCCCCATGTCGGTTTGTTCTCCATAGGGATTCATCGTTTTATATGTATGATTGGTTACAATCATAGGAACTCTCAGTTTACCAAGTTTACTGGTAATGATTCTGAATACTGACTTAATGACTTGAGATTTAGTCATGTCTCGAACTTGTTTATCAGACAAGGCATCATCAAGTTCTTTTGCTGATGCCAACATGCCAAGAGAATCCAAGATAATCAAAAGAGGTTTACGATCCTCTTCCTTTGTCTTGAGAAGATTATCAAGGATGCGAATGATTTGAGTACGAAACTCTTCAATAGTGTCTACTGGAAAGTGCCATGCACGCTCTGGATCAATACCCCTGTTCTTGAAAAGATCTGAAGTTGCTGCTGCTTCACTATCAAAATAGAAAACTGCACCATCAGGATTATTGTCAAGGAAGTTCTTAGCAATAGCAATTGCATAAAAAGTTTTGCCAGTTGCCTGTTCACCTGCAATAGCAGTGACTCGGTTGTCAGGTATTCCACCATGAATACTGCCACTCAACATGGCGTTAAGGATATAAGATCCCGTAGGAATGTATCCCTGTTCGGTAGATGATTCCGAAACTACTTTAGCATATTCATTCTTTGCCTCTTTGGCAAGTGTTTCAAAAATACTCATGCGAATAGAAACTCCAAGTTAACTTCTTTTTCTGTTTTCCAACCAATCACGTCAAGAATAATCTTGAGTGGATCCAAGAATGATTTTTGAAATTGCATCTTGTAATCGATGTTCTTGCTTATGTTAATTTCACCAGGGAAATTAGAAATAAACGAGATGACATTTTCACCAAGAATGTTAGGTGTTTGCAGATATACAAACTTAATCTTTTCCCCCTCTTGGATCAAAGGATACTTGTGAATAAGTTTGTTCTTTTTGAGTTGGAAGTTGTAGAGGAGAGAACCTCGTACATGGATTGGGCAACTCTTCTTATACAGGGTAGCATCTCCCTTCCACTTTGTCAATCCATTCACGCTCCGAGGGAACGCAATCTGCTCAGGTGGCATTTGATAAAAGTCACTTTTAAATTTGTCAATGAACTTAATCAAATCCTCTTCCGTTCGAGTCATGATAATATTGAGTGCTTCTTTAATCTTAGTCCTACAAGGTGCAGGAGTGGAAGATTTAACTGCTTCAATACCCATCATCTTCAGTTTAGGTTCTGCATAGCGGACACCTTCACTGTCCCAAACATTTAGAATGTAGCGTTTCTTTGCTGTCCAAATTCCTTTGTCAGCAATGTTCTCACGCTTCATAATCATCTTTTGCTCATATGCCGAAACATAATCCGCAAGTTCCTGATAACTGGATTCGATGAACGGTTCCAATTTGTCCTGACAGATCTTATCCAATATGGAAACAATTGCTGCTTTATCGCCAGACCTAGCACTAAAGAATTTATCAACAAGAGGTCCAAGATTAAGATAGATTGAGTCGGTATCGCTAGCGATAACATAATCGACTTCCTCCGTTTTTAACAGGTTATTTAGGTAACCATTCATCTTATTCTCAATCCA
>Ga0255772_10000613_pt1 | contig 35148 bp, 44 predicted proteins | sample 071ome_34_FD_179970 | JGI IMG/M metagenome (GOLD analysis project Ga0255772, IMG submission 179970) | Coastal salt marsh microbial communities from the Groves Creek Marsh, Skidaway Island, Georgia - 071411BT metaG (version 2) | ecosystem: Environmental > Aquatic > Marine > Intertidal zone >...
GGCCTTGTTTTCAGCGTCAATTTTATCCTGTTTTTCTTTTTCATCGCCGCTGTGAACTTTAGACAAAACGTCACGCATCTTGTCGTTCATTTTGCCCAAATCCATAGGATCTGCTTCTGAAAATAATTCGTTCAATCTCATACTACTATTTAGCCCTTTTTGCGTCCGCTCTTCATATTTGCACACCAGTGATACATTTTAGCCTTTTCACCACTTGCATTTTTAGCACGTTTTCTTAAACTTGTTACACTGCCATTGCAACTAGCACCTGCACGTTTAACACGCCCTGGACGGCTCTTGCCTTTTTTCTTACCGTCAGCAAAGTTTTCAACTACTTCAAATATTCTCATAATCCGTGGTATGCCTTCTTTGCCGCTATTGCATATGCACCGCCTTCCCCTGGCTTGGCTCCTGCTCTCTCTGCCATTCCGGAAAGATATGAATCACTCTGTTTTCCGTTTCTTTTTTCTAATTCTTTAATTAACTTTTTCAGTATGGATTGATCTATAGGAACCTTATTAAGAGTATCGATATTTTTAACTGAATAATCTTTTACACCTTGATCAGACATCATATCGTCAACAAATTGTTTTATCTGTTTTTTATTGGTTCCTGCTTCAAATGGTAGTTTTAATTGAACATCTTTGCCCTTGTAATCTATTGTAACTTTCCAAAAATCCTTTTCTGCCGGTGCTTGAATTTTTGATAAATCTTTCTTGCCAGCAACATCCTTTTGCACCATCGTTGTGGTTTGCTTGTTTGGCAAAGGACTAGTATCTGCATCCTGCCCCATTGCCTTGCTGACTGGTGAAAGTCCTATCATTGCCGCTAGTGCGCCAGCACCTATTTTCTTTGCTAGTCCGCCTTCCACTAATGCAGATTGTTCTATTGCTGCTAACACATCTTCGCCTGTAATTGTGTAACGATTATTGCCTCTTGGCTTGATCGTTCTACCAACGATCATCTTTAACCAGTAGGCTAGTTTTTCCACATCATCGGTTTGTTCTATCTTGTCCGAGATTAGATCAATAACTGTTCCACGCAAGGCACCTGGGTATAGTCCAATATCGCCCTCGTTGGTTTTCTTCTTGCGTCCTGCGCAGTGTGCTTTTTGACTAAATCCCTTTGGGTTAGAGCAGTTGATTGAACGCTTGTATTTTTTGCTCCATCCTTCGCCGAACGTATTTGAACTAGTAGTCTTATTTCCATCCTGTGTTGCAGAAAGTGTTGATTTGTATTTAGGAGGAACTTTACCAATATCAGCATAGCGTTTTTTGATAAGTTCGTCGATTAATTTCTGTTGTGTTTCTAAAGGTAATTTATAAAAAGATCCATATCCGTGATCGTTGTCATATATTCTTCTAGCATCGCCCAAAGCACCTTTCATTAGTGTATCCTGCTCGCGTCCTTCCTCTATGTAATTTCTCATTAAGTGTTGGAAACTTTCTTCTATCTCTGCCTTTAGTTTTTTAGCAGTCCTTTCAAACTTGTGATCCTTGTGCTTGAACCCTATGCCGCCGGCACTTTCCCACGCTGCTATGTTTACACCATAATCGTCAATGAGGATATTAGGTGTGCCGTCGGGGTTGGTTGCATACTTCGCCTTATCCTTAGTGATGATGACTTCAGTTGGTGGGAAGAAGTCTAGATTCTTTGCTACCCATTCACGCTTGTGAGGTTCTGCTTTCTTGTCTCCTGCGAGAGGAGCACTCAGAATCTTGTAACTTCCTTTTACCTGTTTAATAATACCAAGTAATTTTTTTGCGTTTGATGTTAGAGGTAAGTCTAACCAAAAATCGTCATCATCTCTTATTGCCTGTAGCGCAGGCTGTAAATCATCTCCTTTAATATCTCTCCAATTCTTTCCTGTAATTTTTTGCCAACGGCTGAAAAAGTCTGCTAGAACACCATCCATATCAACATAGATTTCACTCTTGGGATTCAGTCCTTGGAACATGTCCTCGTATGCTACACTTTCCTTTTTCTTTTTCTTCTTGGGGAATAGTTTTTTAACGTTCATGTATTCGCCGCCTACGGGAACGTCTGCTGTTGCATTCTGTTTTGTTACAATGCCAACACCTGCGGCTTCTTCCTTGTGATACTCCTGCTTGTGTTGTTCGCTTTCGTCCGGAACTTCATCAGTAAATGTAACTGATTTACTAGGAACAATTACCGCTTCCATACTATCTACTTTTGCAATTCTTGCCGCAAAGTATCTGTGATGCCCGTCAAGTATGAGATACTTTCCGTCCTTTGGTGTTACTATGATAGGTTTTATTTCTTCACCTGCCTTGATTTTATCTACAAAACGCTTCATGTTGTCCGCAGATTTCTTAGCCTTCATTTTTGACTCAGGCTCAAATGGTTCTAGTTTATCAAAATCTATTTTTTGTGAAGGTTTTGAATTCCAATACTTGTCATCCAGTGTAGCACCCTGATAGGAAGGATCCGTGTATACGGTTACTTTCTTTTCTTCTGTAAGGAACTGATATGCTCTCATCCTATGGGTTTCTCACCTGTTAGTTTTGGTAATGAGAACCACAACTTAAACCATTCAGGGGTTCCTGGTTGTATGTCGTGCTTCTTTTCTAGATACTGTTTTTCTGTGCCTGTTATGGATAGATTGGGTCCGTCATACTGTTTCCAGCCGTGACGTTCATAGATACCCGCTAGTCTTTTTAACTCTTCGATCTCCATTACATCTTAACACAGTTGTCTACAGTCTTTCCGCCTTTTTTCTTGGTGCCCATACGCTTGTAGCCTTTCCAGCATACTTTGCCATCAACACCTTTTTGCTTTTCTTCGTTTACACTTTCATATTGCTTTTGCATTTCTTCTGGTAGTGCTGTAAAGCGAGCCTTACCACATTCAGAGCATACTGATTCTTGTGTTGCTCTAATAGCATTCTGTATTGCAGGTTCTTCGCTCATACCAGGAGCAATCTTTTCAATTGCTTTCAGTGCGCCTGACATATTGCCCTGTTTGTAGCGAGGATCGTTTAGGATACCGTAGGCCATTTTAATTTGCTTTTCGTCATAGCCTGCGTCCTGTAGGTCCGTCTTTAGTTCCTTTGCATCTTCTTTGTCCAAGTAATCCTTGGCAGCATTCATATTGAAAGGATCCTTAAATTGAGCTTTTGTTGCACCCCAACCTTTTTTAATGTCTGATTTGATCTTATCTAAGACATCAGCCTCGTCAACACCTTCCTCTGTTCTATCTCCATCAACATCTGGAACATTGATTTCATTTTCAAGATAGTGTTTTGCCTTGCTAATCATTGAAAGGCTGTTAACAACTTTAGCCTGCCACCAGTGGGGGAAATCACTGTCTGCAGGTAAGTCTTCGAGCATTTCAAACATTTCTTTTGCATAGGTAGCCATCTGATAAAGTTCTTTACGAATCATATTACGTTCATCATCTGTATGACCAATAGGGGTATTTTCGTTCGCTACAGATTCTTCTTTTTCATCTTCATCATCTTCAGGCTTAGGATCTGGATCCTTAACTTTTTCTAAACTCTTATCTTCTTGCTGTTGCGCCCATTTTAAAAGTTTCATAATATTTTCTTTTGAAACTCTTACTTTCTTTACTAGGTCATTAATGCTAGAAGCACCGCCAGGCTCACCGTAGCGTGTTAGTTCATCTCCTAGTCTGCCTAGCACGTTTGATAGTGCATCGTCCTTCACCGTTACTGATTTGTCCATAAGGATTCTTCCCATTCTGGAAAGTTCGCCTCCTTGTGGATTTGTGTAGATTGATTCGTCCATTGTTTTCCCCTTGTGTTTTTCGTAACCTTGTTTACGTTCTTTTTTCTTATCTCGATGTGCTCCGGCAGCACCGCTCTTGCGTAGTGCTTCCATGTCCTTCCAGTTAGGATCTCTAGCCTTGATCGTCTTCTGGTTGCTCATCTGATAATCCCATTCCTTTTCGAACTGCCTTAAACAGTTCTTCGGCATATTCACCTGCGCCAGTGTGTTTTGTAAATGCTTTTAAATCATTATTCGCAGCATCGCCTCTTGCCATTGTTCCGCTTATGCCTTCAACACCTTCGGCACCCTCTTCTCTTGCGCCGGCACTAACAAATTCTAATGTTTCAAATTTGTATTTGTTTTCCAAAGGACCTTTCTTGCCCTCTTCCTTGCCGTTGTATGCCACTAATTGATCATACAAATTTTTTCTATCATCTCCACCCACAAACGTTGCATGATTATAACCTTGATCATTTAGGTATTCTGCAACCTTTGTGATCGTGTTTAGATTTGTATCTTCAACAACATGCTCTGCGTAATCTGGATGAATTTTTCTAATAAAATCTATTTTGGTTGCATAGTCTAATGGATTCTTTTTTGAATCCTTGCTCATGGTGGTAAAAATTTTAATGTCGCCGCCCTGTGCTGACATTGTCTTAAAAACTTCCTTGTGTCCGAGCGTAGGCGGATTAAATCTGCCAAAGCAGAAAGTAACGTGCTTATCTCTATCGTCTTCGAATAGTTCTCTAATCTTCATAGTCGCCGCGCTCTATATATTTTTCCTGCTCACCGGCAATCTTTCTTGCCATGTTAATAAGTGTGTCCTTGGAAAATTTTTCACTAGGATCATCTATATTATATTTTGTGCAATATGCTTCTTTGCATTTTTGTATGGGTTTTATATAAATCTTGTAAGCGTCGGGGTGTCCTGCATACTGTTTGTGTTTCTTGATGGCAGGAAACATGTAGTTTGATAAAACTTCATTATCATTATCGATAAAAAATTTAAAATCTTCAAGCCAGTTTATATCATCGTTATCAGATGGTGCGCCTATGGGTGAGAATAATTCGTTTAACTTCATTTGTTACCACTTCCTGCATGACCAGTATCTTGCTTTAGTGCGTGGACCTGGATTTGAACAATTGTGTCTTGCACGGAATGATTTTCTTCGTGCTGGATTGGATTTCTTGATGCGCATGTTAGGATCACCGAAGTTAACTTTCTTTACGTTACCTGTCTTTGGATCACGCACATATACTTTAAACTTCTTAACATCACCACGCATTGGTTTGCCTAGTGGAACTTTGCGTCCTCTGTATTCTGCTTCGTCTACTGGTAAATCTTCGTGCCAAGGTAGGTATCCATAATACTCATAGAACTCCTCACCTTCAAATGTTTGTTCATCAGAATCATCAATGCTTTCGCCGTGTGCGTATTTGTTATCTCTATTAGCCCACTGCTCTTCAGCATCTTCTTGAGCCATTTGCATGATTTCATCAATATCTTGCATTTCAAGATCTGTTTCATCATCGTAGCCTAGTTTGCTGTTACCATCCATAGGACAACTTAAATGTAACGATTCTTTATCAACAACTGGCTTACCATCTACAACTTTTGCTGTGTATGAAAGAGTGCAATCTGTGGTTTCGCCATCATCACCTACTGCTTCATAATCGAACTCGCCTTCAAACTCTTCCGGATCGAAGCCTTCTAATAATTTTAATTTTTCCAATAGATCACGCATTGTATAATTCCTTTAATAGATTTATACTGTATTTAGCGTAAAAGTAAAGTTTAATAGTTATAGCGAATTTCGCGAATAGTGCCGTTTTCTAGTTCGTATTTGGCTCTAATCCATATAAATTTGCCAGTAAACGTGTCAGAAAGGTCATAATCAATGCTATCATCGTTGTTGGGCTGGTTGTATAGTGTGCTGTCACCGGCAAAGGTTAATACATCCACCCAGTCATCGTCATTATCGCTAGGATACTGTGATAGTGTTCCTTGTATGGTAATATCGCCCAAAAATGCATTTACGATCATAGAAACAGTGTGAACTCCATCATTATTCAGATGATATCCAGCACCCTTTTTCTTATCGCTATATTGTGCAGTTGTTGTTACCGCACTAATGTTTTCTAGTAGTGTTCTGTTTTCTATGAGCATACTGTATTTATCGTATAATCTCGTATTTGAAAATTTGACCAACTAGGTGTGGACTTCGCAGTTTGATCATGAGTAGGGTTTTTTCATCCTGAATATAGATGTATCTCCTATCCCAATTTTCCGAAGTATTAATTAACCAGTTTCTAATAGAATCAGTAAACGTTATCGATGGAATTTGTTTATCCATCCAGGCTGCTAATTTTAACTTATCATCGGCAGAAACCTTGTGAGGTTGTAGATATGCCTTGTATTGATACTTATCGTGTGGTAGTTTTTTTGCAAATATAACCTTATCTGCTTCGAGCATTTCCTGTTCTTTGCCCTTGGGAGGTTCAAATCTTAACCTTACAAAATCAGAAAAATTACTGCACAGACCGTCATATAGTTTCTTATCATTAGTATAGAAATCTACATTATTACCTTCCAACCTCTTGGAAAATGATTTACTATCAAAACTATTGATAAAGGGTATCAGTTGTGCCCAGACGTGCTTATTTCTAATCATGTCATTCATGATCTTTTCTCGCCAGGTTAAATCAAGATCGCTTACTAGTTTTTCTTTTTGACAGATGTCCAAAAATTCGTTAAGTGTAAAATATCTTAACCCTCCTATACCAGGCATGGTCATGGATACTTTATATACGAATTTGTTGTAAAACTTTTTCTTAGTTTTCTTCGGATTCGGTAGTTTGTTTTTCTGCATTCTGTTTCTCTTCTGCTGCTTGAGCCTTGAGTGCTTTTCGCTCTGCCTTGGTTAAGGGTTTAGGCATAGGAGTTACAGTAAATGTAGGTTCATCGTTTTCAATAGAAATAGAAACTTTACCACCATCAACAAGATCGCCAAATAGAACTCTCTTACTAAGAGGAGTTTTAATTTTAGAATCTATTACTCTGCCCAAAGGTCTTGCACCCATCTTAGGACTATACCCTTTATCGGATAACCACGAAACAGTATCATTGTCTGCATTGATTATGATGTTCTTATCTTTAAGTTGAGAATTTAATTCGTCAATGAATTTCTTAACAATCGATTCAACAACAGTATTTGATAGTTTTGCAAATTTAATTGTTGCATCTAATCTATTACGGAATTCAGGAGCAAAAAAGTTTTTAACCGCTTTATCATCCTCATCATTCTTTTCCAGTTCGCCAAAGCCAATGGTATTGTTTTCATTGTCAGCCGCACCTAAATTTGATGTCATGATAAGAATCGTATTTCTTCCGTCCGCTTGTTTTCCGTTGCTTCCGGTAACAAATCCATTGTCCATAAATTGAAGTAAGATGTTTGATACATCACGATGCGCCTTTTCAATTTCATCTAACAATAATATTGAATTAGGATTTTCCTGTAGTTTAGTAATTAGTTGCCCTGCATTTTCCTCGTATCCAACATAACCCGGAGGCGCACCAATCAGTCTTGCAACGGAATGTTTCTCTTGATATTCACTCATATCAAATCTAATTAAGTTCATTCCCATCTTTTCGCTTAACTGTTTTGCTGTTTCTGTCTTACCACAACCAGTTGGCCCTAGGAACAAGAAACTACCTATCGGTTTGTTCGGAGTTTTTAATCCTGCCTGTGCAACAAAGATCTTATCTAACAGTGTTTCCACTGCTTCGTCCTGCCCAAACACTGCTGACTTCATGGAATCTTCCAAGCCTGAAAGATTTTTGCTTTCCTTCTGTGCAACAGTTTCTAAAGGCATTCCGATCATTTTAGATAGTTCATATGTTACCTGTTCAACATCAACAATCTGTTGAATGCCTTTCTCAACAGGATCATCGTTAAGTTTGTATCTTGCTGATGCACAATCAATAATGTCAATGGCTTTATCAGGCAGTTTCTTATCAGCCATGTATTTGACTGAAAGTTTTACTGCCTGTTCGATTGCTTCTTCGGTAATAGCAACGTTATGGAATTTTTCGTAGTATTTTCTAATGCCCTTAATAATTTTAACAGTTAGTTCTTCTGACGGTTCATCTAGCGTAACACGCTGGAATCTACGCATCAACGCACGATCCTTTTCAAAGTATTTGCGATATTCTTCCCAGGTAGTGGAAGCAATAACCTTTAGGTTTCCTTTTGCAAGTGCTGGCTTTAGCATGTTTGCTAGATCATTGGAACTTTGACTTGCTGTGCCTGCACCACTCATCATGTGTGCTTCGTCAATGAATAGGATAACCTTGCCTTTTCTTTGTAACGCTGTTAGAACAGCCTTAATTCTTTCTTCAAAATCGCCACGATACTTTGAACCAGCAACCAATGATCCGATATCTAAACTATAAACAGTATGATCTTGAATAAACTTAGGAACTTTCTTTTCAAAAATCTTGCGTGCAAGTCCTTCGGCAATAGCAGTTTTACCCACACCAGGATCACCTACCATCAAAACATTTGATTTTTGCCTACGTGCTAAAACAAGAGTAATATCTTCAAGTTCGTTTTCTCGTCCTATGACAGGATCAATAACTTTTTGCTTGGCTTTTAAACTTAAATTTTCTGAAAATTGATTAATGATCTTATCAACTTGATCTTCGTTAAGTGCTATATCTCTTTCCTCATCAAAGAAGTCATCCTCTTCCACATAATGTTTTTGGAAATGCTGGACAAATTTATCCTTGGCAATACCTCCCTTTGTTAGGAAATAAAAGCCAAATGAATTCTTTTCAGACAACACACTAATGATAACATCAGCAGTTTCCATCTGTTGTCTACCACTGAATAAAACCTGTGTGAAGCATCTATTTAAAACACGCTCTACTGAATTAGTTTTCTTAGGAACAACGTTACCTTCAGTGGCTACAATGTCCTGTAGATTAGTTTTAAGATAGTGTTCTAAATTGCTTCGAATGTAATCAACATCAGCACCATACGCAGCAAGACCCTTGGCTGCTTCTTCGTCTGATACTATTGCAAGAACCAAATGTTCTATTGTGATAAGTCTGTGGTTATATTTTTGTGCTATTTGAACAGACGAATCAAATATCTGCTGTAGTTGTTTACTAGGCTCTATCATTTTTTATTTTTTTCCTCAACTTGTCTAATTTCTTAAGTGCTAATTGTAACTTCAGTTTACCCACTCTGTCAACAAAACATACACCATTTAGGTGATCAAATTCATGTTGAAAACATTTTGCAAGATAACCTTGAATCTTTCCTTCTTTTGTTTCGCCCTTGGCGTTTTGCCATTGCCCTACTATCCAGGATGGTCTTGAAACTTTTAATAGTAAACCTGGAAAACTTAAACAGCCTTCTGTGTCAAGAACTCTCTCTTTACTAACTTCTAGAATTGTAGGATTGAAAAGTGCAAAGGGTTTAGGAAAATTCGGTAGGTCCGTGCTGCCCATAACAAAAACTCTTTTCTTAAGATCGATTTGATTTGCAGCCAATCCAATGCCCTTGTTTTGAATCATAAAATTACACATATCCCATTCTAATTTTTCAGGATCATATTTTTCTTTGCCGAAATCCCACACTTCACTGGATTGGTTAAGTGCTTCGTGTAATCCTAATTTATAGTCTATGTCTAGTTTATATTCCATCTTTAATATCTTTAATTCTATTTAACTGTTCTGTGTTGAGCGTAGGAATTTTTCCCTTGATTCTAATTTGCAAATTTCCTCTTTGCTTTGTTCTCATATTGGGTAGTCCTTCTCCTCTGCAACTTAGAACAGTATCTGGTTGTGTGCCTTTTGGTATGTTTATTTCAATGCTCTTTCTATCAAGTGTTTGAATTTTAGTTTTTGTGCCTGTTATTAATTCTAACACATTTATAGGAATTTCGCAAACAATATTATCTCCATAACGATCAAATATTGAATGTTTTCTTACTCTGGTTGTAATAATTAAATCACCCGGAGGCAAATTAGGATTGTTTTGCTCTCCCATTCCTCTATATCTAATCTGTTGTCCGTGTTCCACTCCGACAGGAATATCAACTGTAACTACTTTGGTTCTGCCCGTAGGAAGTTGTATTTCCATGCCCATTGTTTTTCCGTTTAGAACATCTTCTAATGTTACGTCAACGGCAACCTGTATTGGACGATTTGCTCTCTGGCGTTGACCAAAACCACCGCCAAAAAACTGTTCAAACATTTCGTCCATGCCTCCGCTAAAAGGAGACCCGTTAAAGTTAAAATGAAAATCTCCTGAGCGGAATTGGTGTTGTCTAGGATCAGTAGAACCATACTGATCATACATTTGTTTCTTTTGGGGATCGTTAAGGGTCTGGTAGGCTTCGTTTATTTCCTTAAACTTTGAATCATCTCCGCCCGTTCTATCAGGATGATGCTGCATAGACATTTTTTTGTATGCCTTTTTGATTTCTTCCTGGCTAGCATTTCGGTTTATACCTAGTGTAGAATAGTAGTCCATAATAGTAAAGGATCCTCCTTAAGCAATCCTTTATTATTTAACATAGATCTTGTTGGTTAAAAAATTTTTTTATTTGTCTAGTTTCTTGCTAGATCCAGTATATAAACCAAACCAAGCAGCACCAGCACCAACTACAATACTAATTAAACCGGATTGTTCCATTGTTGGATTGGGCAAATTCATATACCAAATTACACATTTGTATAATAGAATGATGTAAGTGGTAATAAACACACGTGGAAAAATTCTCCAACTATCAACGGCTCTTGCTAGGTGTATTAATTTAGCATATGGATTAGGACCAAGATCCTTTACAGAAGTATCAACTTCTAGTTCAACATTAACCTTTTTGGTTAAATCTGCTGGTTTCTTTTCTTCTGGCATAATTCGCTCCTCTTAATATGCTAGTATTTATTCTGATTTAAGTTCCTCAACTGGTTCATAGTATTCCTTATACTTGTCTATTATCAGTTGTTGTTTAATCATATATGCACGTATCTGTGCAAAATTCTTAGCAAGTGTTTCATAGTCTTCATCGCTTAAACCAAACAGCACAGGATCCTTTCCTTGCTCTTTCATTTTAGCAAATACTTCTTCTGCGTTCTGGCTATGGATAATAATGAACTTTAGTTCTTCCATTTTAGGAGTCGCAGGATTTTCCAAGTTAAGAGGTTCTCTTTTAACTTCGGTCTTAAAAATGTCTAACTTCTGAACTGTGCTACAACTAGTAAGGAACGTAGTTAGGATTAGCAAGACTAGGACACTCTGAATTGATCTCAGATTTCTTAGTAGCATTTTTCTCTGCCTCCGTTAGTTCTGCACCCATAGCAATTTCTACACATCGCATTGCCTTTTTAGATGCATTGTTAATAATACGCTCAACTGCTTTATCTCTATCAATGGCAAGTTTTCCGATATCTCTAACTTCTCCCTTGCCATTAATTTTGTTGAAACGCTCATCTAGATTTTTAAATTCTGCTTGAAGAACTCTGTTCTTATCTTCGAGTTCTTTGTTTGCGGCCAATATAGCAGTAAAGTCTTTTTTCTGTTGCTCAATGACTGATTGCTGTTCTGCAACACTGTCTTGAAGTTTTGCATTGTTTGCTTCACTAATAGCAAGATCACTCTTAAGAGTCTTTACATACATAAAGCCTCCGCCGGCGCCTGCTAACATTACTAATACTAACGCAATCTTGATTGAACTAAACATAATATCTCCAAAAATCTGCTAATGATATATTTGTATTATATCTCGGATTCTCACAAACCACTATATCGATTGGCTGTCCGTCACCGTCAGTAAAGGTTTCTACCAATCTACCTTCGTGTTGTCTACCGCAATTTTGGCAGTATTTACTCATACCATTGATAGTGCAAGTTCAGTAGTTTCATCAACTCTGCGAGTCCAACCTCTACCGAATGTTTCAAAGGTGCTTAATGATTCATAATATGATTGGCGTGCTGCTTGGAAATTTTTGATAGCACCTTCAACACCTTCTGCATCAATATAAGTTGATAATGCTCTTAGTGTATTAGGACCAATGCCACCATCAGCAACTGTTCCGATCATGGTTTGCAAATATTTTGCTGAACGACCTGGACCTGCGTTAACACCAAAGTCAAACACACATAGGTCTAAACCTGCAGGCAAATCATCACCCTTCATTTTATCCCAATAATTTTTCTTATAGATTGGAGCAACATCCTCGACTGTTAGGTCTTTCATGTCCTTTGTTCCACCCCATTCTTCGTAAACTCTTTTAGTAACACCTAGGTTGGTTTCCCCGCCAGGGTCTTTTGGATGGTTTACATATCCACCTTCGTGATGAAGTATTGTTTCTAAACACTTATCGTAGTTTGCAGATGCCATTTAAATTATCCTTTGTAATATCATTGATTTGGAACCATTGGTAAAAACAAAATTATTGTCACCAAATTTTCCAATGTTATAATCACCCATTACTTTTGTTAGCCAAAATATTTCAGCCATTGCTTCTTCGCTAACACTAGGACCATCAATATCCTCAAGAATATGATTGTTATCTCCTTCCTTAACCAGTCTCAGTTTAACTTCGACATCAAAGGGTTTCTTAATGGTAATTACATCGTTTTCTAAAACAAGATCATCCATAAGAGTCTTGCTAAAGAATTCTTTCATTTCGTCAGTTCTAAATTTTTGCAATGCCTGTTCATAAATTTTTGAACTTGAAGGAATTTTCTTTTTTAAATTTTCAACTGTTGCAGGAGAGTTTTTCTTTTCTTTATAGTATTTAAATTCCCAATCTCCTATTCCAGAAAGCCTAGAAACACCAAACAATAATTCCTGAATGTTGTCATAAATTTTTGGTGTTCTTTCCATTTCCACGAATATGCTATATTCGCCTTCCATGTTTTCACCAGCACTAACATCAGCATCCAATACAAATGGATAACCTTTTTCAACAAACTCCATAAAATCTTTCGCTGGTGCTCTGTCTTTTGCTTGGAACGTTAGGACAACAACGTCCTTATCTTCTCCCATCTTTGATCGGAATGTATCAACTTCAAACATAGGATACACAAGATCCTTAAGATCGCCACCTCTTAAACCTTCATTAATGATTTTTTTATTACTGTCCATCTGTAGTTTCCTGCGGTTGCTCTTCTGCTGGTTCCGGAATATTCTTTGCTATGTTTCCAGATAAAATATCTTGAACCTTATTGCGATCTAAGTTTTGATAACCTCTGTCAATATTCTTCATAAGAGTTTTTGGCATCTTGATCTTTACCATCCAAATAGGATCGTAATCTATCTTTCCTTTTCTTGTGCCGGGTCTTATGTCATCGGGTGTTTTAATCTTTCTCACTCTGGCCATAGCAGTTTCAGCATAGGAAACCTTGCACCCGTATTCTAGTAATCTTTTTCCACCTGCTGGTTCAGGCATAGAATTTTTTGGCCACATAAATGTGCATTCTATGAAATATCTATCTTCTTTAGGACCCTGAACTAGTTCCCCTTCCATCCAGTTTTCAAACACATAAAGATCGAGCTCATCAACTACACGCTCAAAGTCTTTAAGTAGGTTCAAACTGTTATTAGAACCATAAATTTGTTCTATATTGTTAATTACGTCTTTAATGCTGGCCATATTAGTCTCCATATGTATTTATCGTTTTTAATATGTTATGCTATAATTTTTCTTTCAATCTATTAAATACTTGTATGTTCGGATACGGACTTTTTACATCGTTGGATATATTAAGACGCCGTGTCTGGGCTTTTTTCAAACACGGAGGATATTCCTTAATATGAAGAGAAAACACAAGGCCCACGCCGGCCAGAACGCAGCGTATAACAACATTGTAAACATTAATTCGCATAAATCAAAGAGAATACACGTTACTCCAAAAAACTTCAGTCAAGAAGTTTACCTTAAAAAACTGGATCAAGAAAGCAATCATATACTATTTGCTATCGGTCCTGCAGGAACAGGTAAGACCATGATTGCGGTGCAATGGGCGATTAACGAATTTAAGGACAGATTATGTGATAAAATTGTTATTACAAGACCTGCGGTTTCGGTGGATGAACAACATGGATTTTTGCCAGGTGATCTAAATGAAAAAATGGCCCCATGGACTCGTCCTATTTTTGACGTTTTTTCTGACAATTTTTGCCAGGCAGAAATTGAAAGACAGGTAAGGGAGGGAATAGTTGAAGTAGCACCTCTCGCATACATGAGAGGTAGAACATTTAAAAATTCCGTGATCATAGCGGATGAAATGCAAAACGCAACACCTAGTCAAATGAAAATGCTTTTAACTAGGTTAGGAGAAGGATCTAAGATGGTGGTAACCGGAGATTTGCAACAGGCAGACAGGCCTAGCAATAATGGGTTGCTTCAGTTCCTTGAGTTGTATAACAACTTTAATAACCATCAATATGTGGACATATGCCGCTTTTCAAAACAGGATATTGAAAGGCATGAAGCGGTTAAAGAGATATTAGATATTTACGGAGACGAATAATTCATAGTGGGGAGTTATGCTCCCCACTATTTTGCCTTAAATAATTTTGTTTTGTCGCCTTCGTATGCCGACCAGGTTTCATAGTCAGGCATGGGATCCTTTTGCTCAATAATATTTGGCCATTCCTCAGAAAAATATTCATTGTGTTTATACCAAGGATCGTTAACATTATCGGTTTGATAAATTGCTTCTTCCGGACACTCGGGAACGCATACTCCACAATCAATGCACTCGCCAGGATTAATTACAAGCATATTAGGTCCTTCATAAAAGCAATCCACAGGACATACTTCAACGCAGGTCGTGTGCTTACAGTTTATACATTTATCATCTACTAAGTGTGTCATTGTCCTATCCAATTTACGATACCTCTAATCGCTAACAGCAAATAAAATAATTCCATTAACGCTCTTGGTGTATCTTTATCCTTCCATCCCATATAGATCCATATGCTACAACTGAAGCAGGCTATTGCCCACCCTAGCCACTGCAACTTGGGATCGCCTCCACTCAGTATGAAAGCGCCTACCATTGCTAATACGAATCCTAACCATCTCCATCCGTCTATCTTATGATAATACCTTATCTTCAAAAATGTCCTTTCAGAGGCGTGCTAGTTTAATCAGCACAGCCGCTAAATTAATTTCCGGATCAGCAACCAACGTATGATCAACCAGACCCTGTTTAATTATTAATACAGCCGTATCTTGTTTTTCTTCTTCACCAAAAATTTCTAAATTATCATACAACCAACGATAAACTTCTTCCATTTCTTCAGCCTTTAGTTTACCGCACAGCAGTTTTCTTGCATCTGTAATTTTTCCTGCCTTGAATAATTCAACCATATCAAACTTCCAATCAGCGGTTCCTTCATCTCCTTTATTAGGAGCATGCAGTTTACCATCTGACACGTTTTGCTGAACCATATTAATACATTTACGCAAATCAGGATATGTTGCTTTTACATACAGGTCAAGTGTTTCTAGTTCAACGTCGACTTTTTCTTCAACAAGAATAGTCGCAACTCTTGCCGTAAATTCTGTTTGATCAATTCTTTCTATGTGATAGCCTTGGCAACGTGAGTGCAGTGCAGGAATAATTCTATTAGGATAGTTACAAGTAAGAATAAAACGTGCAGTAGTATGATACTCTTCCATTACGCCACGCAGTGCTGCCTGTGCATTTGGAGAAAGATAGTCAGCCTCATCCAGCAACACAACCTTGAATGGACCAAATGGAATCATCTGCACAAAATTTGTAATCTTATCTCTTACGGCATCAACTGAGTTTGTTCGAGATGCATTTATTTCCAATACGTCATAGTCTGGAATTTCTAATTCATTAATTAGGATTTTGGCCATCGTGGTTTTACCAATACCTGCCGCACCACTAAAAAGTAAATGCGGAATTGATTTTTCCTTGACCCAACTTTGTGCTTGTTTACGTTGATTTTCATCTCTAAACACATAGTTGTCTAGTGTTTTAGGACGATACTTTTCTACCCATAGTTCTTTCATTTTGCCTCACTTATCCTTTTTCGCAAGCCGCTTGTGCTAAACGAATGCTGTCTACTATTGTAATGTATTTCTATTCCTTTGTCAAGACATAATTGCTTGCCCGTAAATTCGTTTTGTTTATATTCTTCGCCAATAAAACGGACATCAATTTTATATGTTAGAAATATGTCTAATAGATCCTGTTCTGTAGCATAAGGAATAATTTCATCTATGTATTTGCAACCTTCCAATTGAACATATCTTTCAAACACACTTTGAATTGGTTTATTCTTTTCGGGTCTGTCAATGGTTGGGTCAGTCTGTAGTCCTACAATCATGTAGTCGCAGTTTGATCTTGCTTCCTTTAGCATGGCAACATGCCCGCTATGGAATAGATCAAATGCTGATGCTGTAAATCCTACTCTCAAAATGTTCTCCGACCATCAAATACACAGATAAAACGGCAACCATCTTCCATTGCTTCCACACGATGGAATACTCCATCCTTGATTAACACAGTATCGCCTACATGAACATTAAATTTTTCATCATCCAGTTGCATGATACCGCTACCTTCAATAAAGATGTAAACTTCTTCCTGTCCTTCGTGCTTGTGACCCGTGGTTGCTTTAAGTGGAAATAGATCAGTTGAACTAACAACTAGGTTGTTAAGTTCTGTATTGTCCTTGACAACATAGCGATCGTCCTGTTTTGCAACTTTACCACCAATGTCCCATGCGCCGTATTTCATATTCTCTCCCAAGTGCTGTCTGCTGTGAATTTAAAACTGCCTTTACAATCCCAAGTAACTCTCTCAGGCTCGATAATACTTAAAAACAGTTTATCATCGCTACCTACGTATAGATGATATGTTTTACCCACAACAGGAATAAAACTATACTTTGCATTATACACGAGTTCCGTGTCATTTGCAAGTTCTACTAGTTCAAAATATTTCCGTTTTAGATCGTCAAAACGTGTTTCCAAATGATGCGTAGCATTAACACCACGTTCATTCTTATGTTTCAAAACATCAGGAACTGTAAATGCTGGAGAACCAACATTTGTTGGATACTTCATTGATTGTGGATTATCCACAACCATATCTGGCTTTTTCTTAGAGATCGCCTTCCTTCCTATTTTCTGAGTAGTGAACATCAAACTCTCCGCCAGGGTAGCGTGCTTTTAGTTTGTTTACATTTTCCTCAACTACCTCGTTAGGATCGAGGCCCAATGCACGGCAACTATTAATCCAATACCACATAATATCGCCAAGTTCTCGTTTAGCATGAAAGATAGTTTCATCATTAAGTGGTTTACCTTGGAATATGCATTTTTTAACGATTTCACTGAATTCGCCTCCTTCTGACGCCATACCAATTGCACCTGTCATTAGCAGTGCTAGATTAACACCGCTTTCTTTTTCAATGTCAATTAGTGAGTTGTTTAGCACCATTGTGCTGTTTGATTCTTTAGATGTTACTTGTTCTACAAAATCTTTATATCTGTTTAGATCTACGGTCAATTTATTCTCCTTTAGACTATATTATATTTTATACTATCTGTTTATACTTGTCAAGAATCCTGGTAAATATTTTAGTAACAATCGTTATGCAAAAAGGAGAATCCCATGATTAAGAATATATCACTAAATCTAGAAGTTGGACAAGAAATCCTAGTAGGTAAACACAACGATAAGGCTCGTATAACAAAGATAGAGTTTCATCCAAAATCAGGGGAGGTCTCAATTAATACTACACGCGGACCCAGAAAAGCACTAACGTTTAGATTGTGTCCGGAAAAAGCATATAGTTATTAACCGGTATTGAGAGCGTTAAGTTTTACATTTCCGGAAACGGAAATTCTTAATTCATCACTCGTGTAAAATGGATACACGGTGTGCTTTAGTGTGGAAGGAAACATCATGCACTTTCCTTCGTAACTCTTGTCTATTGGTATTTTGTGCTGCCTTGAAGTTCCAATGATGCTGGTGTAATCAAAGTAAAAGGTTCCGCAATGGTTACCGTTGCCCATTTCTTCTGTTATATCATAAGGTATCTGTATCCAGAACGTGTAACTTAATATACCATCATGTATATGGCTAGGAACAAACTCAGTTTTCTTTTGAAAATTAACCCAAGGTCTGTCAACAAACAATGGGAGATCGCTGTTTAGTAAATTAATGGTTGAAAAATAATCAAACTCATCTTCAAAGTCTTTTACACATTCCAGTATGAATTTAGAAATGTCGTCATAACTTTCCTTAAGATAGTAGTGTATAGGAACACCGCCTTCATTATGAAAAGGCTTACCAGATAGTCCCGATACTAGTATTTCATTATTATTCTTATTATCGTTAAGTATAGCAGAAACTTCCTGCTTGATCTTGTCTAGTAGTTCTTTAGGAAGATCCTTAACAATAAATCCATAGTTAGAAAAATAATGGGGTGCGGATTCCATGCGTTAAAATTTCTAATTATTGTGCACCGAACATGCCTGCGTCAAAGGTTGCAGTGGCACCGTCACCGTATTCCTGTGCAAAGTATGCCATGTCTGGTTCCTCATCTTGCCAGGCTAGGATGGATTCTAATTCAACTTTTTGAATTTCAACCTTTTCACCGTGTTCGTTTTCAATTTCTAATTTTCTAGTCCAGCGACCATGCTCAACTAGAATCCAATCGCCTACATCGTATGGATCAGTATTTTCTGGACCTTTTGCATAAACTTTTGCCCAGCGCGGTTTTACACCGTGTGCCTTTGCATCATCAGATTTGATAATGATGCCGCCCTTGGTCTTGGTTTCGCCAAAGTGCATACCACAGACCAGAACGTCGGCATGTATTGCCCTTACCTTGCCTTTGATCATGTTTAATTAACCTTTTTTATTTCTATTAACTAGTTCTTCTTCCATTGCTCTTGGGTTTTGCTTGTAATAATCTTTTAGAACTTCTTCTCTGGTTCTAATGATTTTACCGCCCTGACCAATTTCGTCACCGCGTGCATTTACTTTCATGTTACCAACAGCAGGCAAGGTTTCGTTTCTAAGATTAAGTTTTTCCATGTCAACTTCCTTACCTCTCATGCTTCTAATTGTTTTAGCCATTTTTTTCTCCTTTAAAGAATTCGTTTAAGGGTATATTGTATTTAATACTATCGATGTGGTGGACCCCCATCAAAAAGAGCGTGTAACTAGCCACACTCGATCCTCTACCAACACCCCATAAAATATTATGTTTTCTTAGTGTATCTACTATATATTTCATTTGTCTTAGTAGCATAATTAAATTTCTTTTTTCGTAAATTTCCAATTCATGCGTAACTCTCTGCCTTTCTTCATCGGTTTTGCAGAGTTCCAACACGTATTTTTTGATGTCCAAATTCTTATAACTATCAGGCATGAACCAATTGTTCGTGTCCACATCTTTTTTTGGAATTGGATAATTAAGAAATTCTTTGTCTATTCTTTCCAAATATTTTTGGAAATCATCCGTAACCACACAGTTTTCTATTATATCAGGACCGTGTTTAAGAATTCCTTTTATTATTGATTGTGTTGTATTAGTCGACATTAATTAGTTGATCCAAATCCTTATCATCATTTGCATTTAACTTCGATTGCATTGCTCTTCTACGCACTTCATCTCTGTATATTGTAACAAATGTTTGGAGTTGTGTCAACAGTTGACCTTTACCTAAACGGCTGGCTTGGAAGTATTTTTTGTTCAATTCGGATATTTTTTCTGTTAACTGGGTGTCAGTTAACTGTGTTAGATCCTCTTCAAACGGATGAAACATTATGAAAATTGTCCTATGTATCTAATAAAGATGTTATCTTCGTTGTGTCTCCATACTTCAATAATGATCGGATCACTGTTTGAAGATACTTCAAAATCATGAGCACCGACTTCCGTTAATGCCGGAAATCCATTTTTCTTAATTACAGTTCCACCTGAAGTTTGGAAAGTGATTAATCTTTTAGTTCCATCACCGTATAATTCAAGTGTTACTTTTCCCATTCCAATTGGAGTTGTTTCGGAAACAAAAACAGGATCTCCTGGAAAATTTAGGAAATCCATAGTAAGGTTAGCACTTAGTCTATAAATTTGATAGTTGGCATTTTCATAATCAATTGTAGTGGGAGAAGCAGTTACGGCACCACCATCAAATTTCTGTGTTCTATTATTCTGAAGTAATGCTCTTTGAATCTTATTCAATTCAAAATCATTATCTACATTTACCTTGGCTGTATCGCCCTGTAAGTCTGTTATTTCTTCCTTAGCATTTCTAAGGCTTGTTTTTATGGTATCAAAGTTATCTCTGAATACCTGAGTATCATTGTCCTGTCCTGCTACAGGAAAGTTTTCATTAATACTCAAATAATTAATGTTGCTTGCCACTTTTGTCTCTCCAATTACAATTTAATGTATTTATCACGCATTTTACTGCTGCGATATATTCTGTGTTTTAGGATACGATTCATTCTGTTTTGATATTTCATCTTGCGGAAATTTCAAGTATGTATCCTGTATTTCACCGTCGATTACGTCAATTATATATCGATCTGCAACAAAATCTATGGTTTTAAAGTCAAAATTACTTGCTCTAATTTTGGCTAAAATTGATTCCGAACGCCCTGGGTTTGTGTAACAGATCACTAAAGATTTTACAAATCCAAGTTCCACAGTCGATGTTTCCTGAATGCTACGCATCCAAAGAGGTAAAAATTCTCTATCTCTTTCGCCTAGTTGTCTTATTCTATTACGCATATTCTTTACGGAGTTAGGAAATACTCTTTGCAGATCACTATCACTCGCAAAAGGTATATCGCTATCAACCCTAATGCTACTCTGGCTGACCAACACCTTGCTTTCTATGTCATCAGCAAGTTCAACTGTATCAGAAATGCTCTTACCATTCTTTTCCAAATCATCCACTATGTCAACATATATTACTTCGTATACAGTTTCCTGTGTTGTTGGATCCTTGGCAACGGCAGTTTTTACATCACCTAGGGTAAATCTTTTGTTGTAATGATTTCTGCTCATGGCCTGAACATATTCAACTGCTGTCTTGCTTTCAATGCCTGCAAATATTAGCGTCTTGATCTCATTCTGAACACCATAGTTTTCATCACCATATCTATATATGTCTTCAGGAACAAAGATTGTTGCATCCGTTATAAAGTTAAACCATTCCAATCTCTTTGATTTTTTCTGTAGTGGCTTAACAAAAATATTTGAAAAGGTTTTTTCAGTTTCTGAAACAACAACTATTGTAAATTCTTTTTCAGTTTCTGCAAATCCTGCACCATCCTGTGCCTTTACCGTAAATTTAAATTCTTTATCATAACTGGTTAAACTGCCATCAAACGTTGTGTTAAATGTTATGCTTCCGGTTGAATCTATTAATGAACTATCTCTGTCGAAGAATCTAGTGAGTCCGTCATTATCCGAATCTGAAAATTGTCTTACCTTGCCCTGTATTATTCCATTTGATAAAAATGTTAATCCTGGAGGCAGTGTTCCACTAACCAGTTGATAAGAAACTCTTCCGCCATATAATAAACTTCTTGCTTCTACAAATAATCTACTTGGCTGATTGGGTTTGATGTTTCCAACGAATGCATCACTGACCCATTCGATTGCACTTTCAATTTCACCAATTATGTCAACAGTAAATGTTTTATCAACGGTTCCAACACCCAGTGTCCAATTGGCACCTTCGTCAGTTCCTGGTATGACGTTAACATGGGGTTCAACGCACACATAGATTAAACCATCGTATCTAACTGCTTCATTTGCTACATAAACTCTTGTAGAATTCCAATCGCCGACTAGTGTATAATCAGCAGTTGCTAATGATGCTGGAAAGTTTACAGCCTTGAGTGTAAATTTATATGTTTTCGTAACTGCTGCTTGATAAGGAACCTTACCAGCAATTTCTCCTGTTGTCTGATCCAAGGTCATTCCTGGAGGAAATTCACTTGCTGATCCGTCGGGGTTTGTATCAACGTAAAAATAACTTATGACACCCGAAAGTGTTGGCGGATCGTAAACGTCAACATTGAGAGTGATGTAGTTGTTTGCACGCCATCTTCCTAGATAAGAATCAGTTATCCAAAGAGGAACCCTATCACTTGTTGAGTCTGCTTGGAATAGATTGGTGCTTACCTGTATTAGTGTGTTGTCTGCTTTTAAAAATTCTTCTGTAACAACATATATTTTAAATGTTCTGCTTACAGCATTCACTCCATCAGTTACGGCAATGCTAAATGTGTATATCCTGCTTAATTTTTGTGGAACTCTTCCTGTGGTTCCAAAGTCAAATGTTTGATTATCGTAAAAGTAACTGTCAAAACCAGTTGAATTATTCTTTGCTATATCCAACGGAGTGGTATCAAATGATCCACTATCATAGGCTCCACTTACGTTTGTGTTATATTCTAGTGCAGGAATGGGTTTTGTAAAACCAGATATTTTTCCTGTCTTGGATAGTGCTAGTCCATACGGTAGTATACCACTATTAGGAACGAGATAATATTCGAGAGTTCCGCCTGCAACTAAATCCGTGTCAGTTGCTTCTAGTTGAAAATCCACCTTCGCATCATCAAGGACAAAGTATGCTTCTCCTTGACCAACATTTAAAAATCCCTGTTCCGTAATCCATTCAGGAAAGTCTGCACCGTCAACGGATAAACTAAATGTTCTATCCATGCAACCACTTGTTCCATCGTCTGCTCTAACAACAAATTTTGATGTTGTAAATTTTGTTACTTCGGATGGTGTTCCTTTGATTACACCATTGGTTAGTAATAATCCCTGCGGTAATTTTCCTGCAATGATTGAATAGACTATGTTGTTTGAAGTGTCAGTTGTTGCCACAAGAGGTATTTCAATAGTAATTCTTTCCTCTAGTGTTCCAAGGTCTCCTGCTGGCGTAGTCCACGTTATTGCCATTGGTTACCTCCTAGGTTAGACCGCCGCAGTCTAAATCAATATCTGATGTGAATGTTAGTGTTCCGAAATCTATGTTAGCAGCCTGCATTGCTAACTGTATTGCATTGGCGTATGTTCCATTGATTGTTCCAAAATCATATGTTGTTAAGTATTCCGTAACTGGTATAATTGTTTTAAAGTTAACAGAACTTCCAGATGTTGTTACTTCAATGTCCTTAACGCCGGTCTGTGATGCAGGAGCAGAATCTCCCTGCATGGTAATTTGTTCATAGGAACTTGCTAAAACGCTTCCGCTATCCGTATCGATTCTAATGAATGCATCCGGTGCAGTGCTGTTTACAATTATGTTATTATCCTGTTCGTCTAATAACATTTTTGTTCCTGAAACTAGTTTTTTAAATCTTAATTCGCTTCCTGACTTTTCCTTAAATAGACCAACACCCGTTGTTCCTAGGTTGACCACAGTAACAGTCAATTCGTCATTTAGATCAGAAAAATTGGAGTTTACTTTTTGAAACGCTGTTCTTAGGTCATCGCCTAGACCGTCGTTTACAACGTTACCTATATTAATTGTTTGTAAATCTGCCATTGTGTTTTCCTATATCAATATTTAGTGTAGATCAGCCCACCCTGCTGTGCTGTCATTATTGGCATCAGCAGCATAACCTTGAAACTTACCAGTGGTAGTATTGTATACCATCATACCAAACACAGGTGTTAATGCATCAATTTCTGCTTGTGTAAGTTGTGGAGGACCTACATATAGTTCGTCGAAATTTTTATTAATCTTATCAAAGGCTGTGCGTAGATTATCGCCCTGTCTGTCGTTTGCGCTCTGTCCGATGTTTACTGTTAGTTTAGCCATCTAATTACGCTCCCGTTCCATCACTTGCCTTTATCCAAGCCGCTATTCTATCCAGCGCCTCACCTACAGTAGTTGGTGCAGTTCCATTCCAATCGCTTGGAGTAGAAGGTGTGTATAAAACATTACCTTCATGATCTATAATTTTTGTGGAATCATCTGCATAAACTGTTCCTATGAGCGTTCCTCTTATATTATCCGATTCAATTGGTCCTACAATCTTTCCTTCAACAGCATCAACTAATTTTGTTGAATCATCTGCAAAAACAGATCCTGTCATGTCACCAGTTTGATAACCTGTTATATCTCCAGTAATACCACCTGATGCTACAATATTTCTGTTTGCATTAATGGTTTGACCTGAGCCTGCACTTAAATCTAAATCTCCGGAAGCAACAATTTGAATAGGTCCTGGACCAGTAGCACCACCATTTGAAATAGTTAGATAACTATCACTCGCCAACATCCAACTATCACTCTTGATAGTTCCGTATATTTCACCTTCTACGGCATCAACAAGTTTAGTAGAGTCATCTGCAAATACACTACCAACAATGTCCATGTATATCGGATCTGGTATGTTTTGCCATTGCGTGCCTTCGAAATTAATTGTTGCATTGGTAAAATCTATTACACCGTCTGCTGTTAGGTTATTAGTCGTAACTGCTGTTGTTATGACTGATGTATTTTCAACATTACCAACAACTAATCCTTCCACTGCATCTACTAGTTTTGTGGAGTCATCTGCAAACACACTACCAATGATGTCTGTAGTATTATTGAAAGTAAATGTTACCTTGTCAGTTGCACCATCAGTCGTAATGATGATGTTATCACTTTCAACAAATTCTAATCTACCCGCAACTGAGTTTGCTTCCAGTGACGTTTGACCAAATACATCTATAAATCTAAATGCGTTACCTGCCGGTGCACCGTTTGTTACCGTAACAATACCTGTTGCAGTATCAGTAAATGTTGTTATACCAGTTCCAGCCTGGACTTCAATAACACCTGTGTTTGTTAGTGTTAGGGCTCCTGTCGAAGTGCTTGTTATAATACCAACGCCTGCTGTTCTTCCTGTGGCTATTGCAGGCAGTGTTGTAGAATTAGCAACACTTAGAACGCCCGTATTAGCAACTGTTATGTTTCCAGTTGCTGAACTAACGCTTACACCCGATCCTGCTGCTAATTGTGTAACACCAGTATTGGTGATTGTGATTGATTCAGCGGCACTATCAACAACCATTGAAATAGCACTACCACTAATTAGATTAAGTGTATCAACAAAGTCGTCTGCAACAACTCTATCACCACTATCTATTTGAACGCTCTTGAAGAATGTTTGATCTGGATTTATAATTAAACTACCGTCAACTGTTGAACCTGCTGGTAGATCAACTATTCCGCCTGGCTTGCCCTTAATTTGTGCCGAGCCTAACCAAACACCATTAAACGCATCTGCATCTGTGTCTGCATGTTCCGCAGTGTATAATGACTGCCATGGTTTTGAAATTGTTCCTAGGTCATATTCTGAAGCAACGTTAGGTGAAATGCTAGTTGTCATGTTTTCAAAATCTAAACTAGAATAACTTGTTAGTGCCTGTATTTCACCACCGCCCGAAGAATAAGAATCGTATGCCGTTCCATCAACTGCTGCCGTTAATCCTGTATCTGAATATAGTTCAAATTCAGTAGTGCTAATGACACTAGCATAGTAATAGTTGTTGTCTAATTGGCTTACACCCGTATTGAATACAAATACTCTATCTCCGGATGCTATGTCGTGTGCTTCGGTCGTTACAATTCTTACAGGGTTACTTTCTGAAGTTCCGGATTCAATGTGTGCAACATCTTTTTGTAATTGTCTCGCAAGTGAAGTTCCAAGAATTGTAAAGTTCTCATTAATCTTGTCAAAGGCGTCTCTGACTCTGCTCCACACTAGTGGTGGATTGCCTGGATTAATATTATTATCGTATGCCATTATGTTCTACCCACCGCTACTTCAATTGTTCCTATGTGATCGCTATCGTAATCCTCAATTGCTTTACCAACAATTGTTCCTACCTTAGGATCCGTTGAAACTGTTGCTACACCGTGTATTCCTGCTGTAACAAGAATATCACCCTTCTTAATCTTTCCTACTACCTTACAAGGAACCCTACCTGTTAGTGCTACTAGGTTTTTCAACCCAGGACATGCACTATACATTACGTATGCTGCCGTATTGGATACAACACCTGCAACTCTTGTGTCGCCTTGTTTGTTAGTAGTTGTAACTTCTTTATCGCCTCCGAAGACCAATACCGTTCCTACTTCGTATTCCTTATCACCTTCGTAGTATTCCGCAACGTCCGCTGAGTATGTTGCTTCAAATCTCGATTCGTTAGGTGTGCTACCCGTTAGTGTCCATCTACCAGTTACTGTTCCAGCAGTAGTATTACCGCCCGTAGTTAATGATGTTACAGTAATGCTATCAGCGGTAATTCCAGCATTAGCCAAACCGTTTTTAGTTTTGAACACGTGGCTATCGTTCCAGTATTCAGTTCTTCTGTCAGCAGCCAATGAACCGTCATTTAGGAAAATACCACCACTACCGCTGGCACCTGCACCACCGTATGTGTGAATTTGTAAGTATCCTGACGAACCACTTACAGTTCCTGTGTCAACTGCTTCGAAGCCATCAACGTTAACCTGTTGAACATCAATTACTCTACCACCAAAGTCACCATTGACATCTCTTACAACAAGTTTACTTGCTTCAACTGTTGAACTTGAACCAGAAGCCATATCAACGACACCGTAGTCAGCGTCTGATGTAAATGATCCTGAATTCTGTCTTCTTAGGAAACCTGTTGAACTAAATTGTGATTTCTTTGCTGCTCCACCGTCATCAACAACGGTTGTAAATAACACATCTGAAGCATTTGCACTTGATAACCCGCTGTTACCTAATACACTCTTGGCAGTAACTTGTGCCAATGCAGTCTTAGGAACACCATTAGTTTTTAGTTGAACCCAACCATCTACCACTGTAAATTGAGCACTGTCAAAACTTGCAAGACCCAATGTTGCCTGTTTAGCAGCATCAGTTCCTGTTGGAGCCGCAGCCGCAGTTGAAGCAAAGTCCATGTCAAGTTTGCTCTGAACAATTCCTGCTGCTGAATTAATATCAGCATTTAAAATTACGTCTGGTTCAATCTGTGCATCAATTGTGTTCGCAGTCGAATCTATGTTAAGTGTAATATCGCCAACGACCGTAGCATTTATGGCATCGTTGCCCACACCAGTGAACACCATGATATCATTTGCTTTTAGATCAGTAAATGAAAATTCTTGTAGGTTGGCGTATGTTAAACTCTGTAGGTTAACTGCATCGGTAGGATTAACAGGATCCGCAAGGTCAATAATTCTATTGCCACCAAGATCCATATTTCCTTTCATTTCTAACTGTCCATCCAAGGACATGAATCCGCCACTCAATGGTGGAATTAAACTTGCTTGGATGACCGGAGCACCACCATGCGTGATACCCAATCTTCTTTCAATGTAAACTCTAGTTGCGTTTTCTGTCGGAACCGTGTCAACAGCGTTATCGCTAAATCCACTATCTGTTGAGAATTCCGAAATAGGAACACCACGCTTGAATCCAATACCGTCCAGGTTACTCAACGCAATTGCTGCGGAGAATGTAACTCGTCCCGTTCCTTGGTCAACTCGGAAGTAAGGTCCTACGTTAAAGTTACCAAATTGGTCAGTGGTAACATAGAACACACGTCCCACACCTCGTTCTTCCGTTTCATTTGAATCGTTGATTGCATTAACTGGAGGACCAAATATTTCATTTGGATAGTTTGTATCAGCATAGGATCCTGTTCCTATGTCAAGTAAGTCATGTCCTGTAACACGAGTTAATGAAATTCTAATTGTTAAATTACCATTTGCACCAACAGTTCTAATTGGAACTGCAGATTTAATTGTGTAGGTAGCACCGTATGCTATTACTGAATCAACCAAAGGTCTATCCAGCGTAATTCTTGCATATGGTTCGTTTAGATCCTCTTCAGATTCATACGTGTCAATAACATACTCTTCTCCCTTGAATACAAATCTTGACCCAGGAACTCTTGATCTTTCCTGAGGTGCAACTGGAACAACGGCAAAATTATCATCTCCAACTCTACCAGTTATTAATGCAAACGAGTGTGTTCCTGTTTGCGTTCCTGTAGTTTCCACTTCAAGTGCTGCTGCAAGATTTGGATGCTCAACACTAACTGAGAACTGAACTGAACTTCCGCCTAACCCATCAACATCATTGTCGTAAACAAAATAGTGTTGTGTATCGCTTAGGCCGGTTGGCAAATCGCCAGTGGTTTCAATTCTAATTGCATCACCAACACTTAATCCGTGTGGTGAAGCAGTTGTAAATACCGCAGGCGCTGCAATGCTTATCGATGAAAGAGTAGTAAATGATCCTGGAGTAACAGGATTGGCACCTGAAGTTCCTACTGATTCACCAGGTTTGAATATTGTTAAATCAACATAGTTGTAGTTTTCTCTAAGTGTTGTCTTTGTAATACCTTCTGCTGCTGCACTGTGAACACCAGACCCCGCACCAGTAACCTCAATAGCGCCACCATTGGGCACCGTGGAAATTTGGAACGTGGTAGTTGTTAATCCGTCCTCAAGAACAAAGTATTCAACTGCATCATTTATTCCAGTTGGTAATGTTCCTGTAGTTCCAAATGACAATCTATAATCTGCAAGTTGTTTATGTGGTATGGTTGCAATTAATCCCAGTCCACTACCGTTTGTTAAACCACTTAGTAGAGACCCGCCCAATGATGTGCTAAGTTGCAATTCATTATAATTAGGAACATCATACACATAGTAGGTAGTTGATGCAGTCAGACCATTTGCCGTTACTGTTGGAATAAACACATCGCCAGTTTTTAATCCATGATTTCTAGCAGTTGTTAGTGTATCGGTTCCAGCAATGGAATCGACTTCTATAACAAAAGAAACTAGAGTCGGATCAGCAACGGTAAATTGACACTTCTGTCTTCCTCTACCATTTACTGTATCATCATAATCTTCAAATTGTAAAACACGATATACATCATCGCCTTCCTGTAATCTTAAACCAGTTGATGGTCTAGTTGCAACGTCTGCAAGTTCACCTGTTAGTAAAACCTGCGAGTTGGATCTGATGACCATCTTGGTTCCATCCGGAACAACGTCGAACAGTCCTTCGAAGTTTCCAGTTTCGTCCGATGTTAGATTTAATCTTGCAACACCATCCGGTAAATCTTCTGTTGCGACTGAAGTAACAGGATATCTATAAACTAGATTTCCATGATCAACTTCAAGTTCTGAATTATTAAGTGGAGTGTAATCATAATTGGTTACGTAAATGTATAATCCGTTTGCTGTGTTGGCATAGGTTGCTGATGGAAAATAACAATCACAACGCTGTGAAAGATCATAGTATACCGTTGTGGGTGTTGGAACTTCCAATGGATCCGAACCATCTGCTACAAGGGCATAAACACCGTGTGCTGACGAACCTGCTATTGATCTAATCTGCGCACCATTGAGTGCAAAGTATGATGTATAACAGTAATATGTAAACATCGAAACTGCTTCAGTCAAACCACCATTGGTAGCCAATAATCCATAACCCATGTCAGCGACCTGTGTAAAGTCGTTTGATAACATTGATCTGTTACCAGGCATAAGGACTTCATACAGTCTTTGATACCTATGCGTTCCTGAACCTGCGCCGGTTGTGTCAACTAATACGGTTCCTCCGAATGTTTCTGTAATTCTAAATGTATTATTTGTTAAACCGTTTTCTGCAACATAGTATTCCTTGCCAGCAGTTATTCCTGTTGGTAGGCTTCCTGTTGTTGAAAACACCACTGAAGAATTAGCCTGTAGCCCGTGATCGTTTAGCGTAATCACTGCAGGACTTCCAACACTGATCGAAGTTACTGTTTGTTGTCCTGGTGTTAGATCAAATGGTGTTGTTTCATCTAGCGAGAAAGTTGCAGTTGATCCTGAAGGACTATAAACAAAATCTCTTACGTAGTTAATTCTAAATACTTCATCACTTACAATAAACGAAGCAGGAAGTTGTGGAACTCTCTCAAGACCGGAAACTGTAATTCTTGTATTGCCTGTTCCTGCAACAGTCCCCGTGTGTCTAAACTGTAAGTTACCTGCGAATCCATCAACAAACATACCACCTGCAAATGTTTGTGCATTAATGGATTTAGAGAATGAAGCACACTCCTGTGCATACGGTGACTTGGCAAGTATTTGTCCTTGCGGATCAAGCACCATGGAAAATCCACCATGTCCTTGCATTGTAAGTGCTCTAATAATTACAGCATCGTTACATAGGAACACATCAAGTTTTTCGTTGTCCTTAGGATAGTTTACTGATCCAGAACCGTCAATGACATCTTCCAATGCATCAAATAGTAATCCTAATACAGTTGAAGCACCTGCTTCTGCTGTATAAGCATTGTCTATAATTTGTGGAAATACCTGATTGTATACCGTTACAATTTCATTGTTTGATATTACATCATTGATTAAATCTTCAAGATGATTTAGAGATGCAATGGTTTCAGACAACTGAGTTGTTATAGCAATTCTTCCGCTTGCATTCTGATAGTATTTTAAACCAGCGGAAATAGTTCTGTCATAGCCGCCATACTTAATGTCAAACACCATTGCATCAAGTATTAGTCCAGCGTCTCTCTTACATAATTCTTCGTTATAATCAAACGCTGATGTAAATGGTGCAGTGTTAGTGGCTATCTGTTGATTAATCCACGCAACAACTTCATTCTGTAGGAATGATCTGTTCAATTCAATTAGGGTTGCTGCCTGTTTAATATTACCTGGATTATTAATCTTAGGATAAACAGGTTGTGTTGTATCTTCTAGATAGTGATAACCATACAATTGTGTTGCTGTTTCCAACCCATCGATTTCTGTATCACGTCTAAACTTTTGGAACGCCCAAGGCGAACTAGAAGTTCCTGGTCTTGGTTTAACTATACAACGTCTAAACTCGTCACCAACTAGTGCAACGTTTTGTGGAACCTTGATAGGATAGTTTTCCTCGTATATTCCACTTTCAATTAATATTGTAATCTGTGTTTGGTTAGTGATGTCACCGTATGAAATTGGCTCGTCTATTTCAAATGTTCCATACTTAATGTCAACATCGAATATCTCATTACCGAATGAATCCAATGCACCTTCGTGTGCTAGAATCTGTGCAAGTGCGCCTGAAGTTTCACCTCTTAAATATAAACCTTCTCTAATATCTCTGGTTCTGTATGCAACTTCGGTATCTGTAACTACATCACCCGTATAGTCTGTTCTCTGTCCTTCCGTTTTTAAAAGGAATCTCGGAAGATCAGCAACCACTGTAGGAAGACTAGTAAATCCGCTTCCGCTATCAGTAAGTTCAATTGCAGTGATTACTCCGCCTGTGACCGTAGCAACACCAAATGCTCCGGAACCGCCGCCACCGGTAATTCTAACAGATACTAAACTGTATCCTGTTCCGCCACTGACAATATCTATGTCACTTACTTTATATGTGATATCAAATGTTGCTCCACTACCAAAAGCACTGTCTGTCGTTGTTACAACATTTGATGATCCAGGTAATACTGTATAACTACCTGAACTAATTTGTCTAAATGTTACAACAGCACCAGGATCAGTTGCCGTTGATAAAACTTCATATCTAGCAGGAGTTCCTGTTCCACCTGAAATAGTTAAAATGTCACCTGCCTTATAGTTTGTTCCAACGCTGTTAATAGATATCGTGTCAACACTCATCTTAGGTGTAGCAGAAAAACCTGCTCCACTAGAAGGAGATGTTTCAACAGCGTTTAGTGTAACTGTCTTTGTTCCATTCGAGTATGTTAAAACTTTTTTGTAAGGACCTATATCATCTTGAGATTCTCTAATAATCTCTTCTGCTCTCTTACACGCCGCTTCAATTGTTTTGTATGCATATGCAAGTGCCCTACCCTGTATTGATCTTGAAACACCTGGTCTTTCATCCGAGCCTGAAGTTGCCACGTATAAGTTTACGCTACTTCCAAATGCACTACTATCAACATATCTTTTTGTTGCTGCAACCAGTCCACCATATAATTCGTCATCTTCTGGTTCAGGATCTCTTGATAAGACTAGTGGCCCACTCATTCTACCAAGTGCTGAATTGGTAGTTCCAGTTTCAGGATCTATTGCATTCACACCTGCACGAGCAAGTTTGGTATCCACATAGGCTTTATTTGCTGCTTCAGAATCTTCAGTAGGAGTATCAAGGTCAACAATCTTGTATGTGTTTCCTCCTGATCTTACAGAAAGGTCACCACCTAATTGCGGTGAAGGGTCACCTGAAATTTCAGAAAATTCTGTGTTTACAATTATTTGGTTGGAGTTGCTGGTAGTATCAATGCTTACACCAATACCGCCCGTAATTTGTTTAAACTGTAGAGCATCGGTTGTTGGATTAACAGCAAGAACCGCACCTTCCTGTCCTAAGAATGTTGATGGTGTGTCGTCAAGTCCAATGAAAGTTAATCTTTCACCAAGTCCAAGCGAACTATATAATTCTCTAAAATTGTCGTTTACTTTGTTAAACGATTCGCGGATACTATCGCCAGTTCCGTCATTACCAATCGCACCAACATCAATTACTTTTCTTGCCATTTTTTCCCCTAAAAGGTCCTCTTTGCTCTAATATTTATCAATTTATTCTATAAGCCTAATGTAAATTAGTAAATAAAACTATGTTTTTAGGCACTAAACAAATTGAAACTGAACACACACGCAGGAGTAAGTTGGGCAAGGAACACAAATATAAACGTGTAAAAACCATAGTCGAACTCCGTTGTGATAACTGTGACAGTGTATTTACCAGGGATCTAAAAAAGATCAGTAGAGCCCGGCTGAACAACAATTATTTCCATGTTTGTGGCGAATGTGATGCCAAGCGTTTTGCACAACGCAAGGGAGTTGAAAACAAACAAATATGGGATATGCCTGCAAACGCTGACATTGAAATTTCTAAGTTCTAGTTAAAAGCCTACGCTTTCTCCGCAACCACAACTCGATGAAGAATTAGGATTTGTTATCTGTAGATAGGAACCAAAGACTTCTTCAACATAGTCCACTTTAGTTCCGATAAGATATAAAAGACTTTGCGAATCTATAACAAACTCGCCATTTGATAGTTCTATCACTTCATCATCCAGTTCTTTCGAATCTGTCATTTCCCAGTGATACTGAAACCCGGCACACCCACCGCCTTTCATTGATAGACGGACGATGGGTTTGCCTTCCTTATCTATAAGGCGTTCCAGGTGCTTCCTTGCAGAATCTGTTAGATCTACTGCTTGTGGCATTATTCACTCTTGTAAATAGTCCAAGCACCATATGCGATTGCCGCATATGCAAGTAAGCCTGCAATTGGTTTTGCAATTAATACTACTACTCCTAAAAGTATTAGCATTGCACCGTCCCAAGAAGTTCTTTCCGTGAAACGATTTGCTACCCAAGTTTTAAACTTATCTAACATATTAAATCTCCTTATGATTTTTTAGGTCTGCCTTTTTTGGCAGGTGCCTTTTTAGGTGCTGCCTTTTTCTTAGGCGCAGCCTTCTTTTTAGCAGAGGCAGCCTTTTTTGGTTTGACTTCCTTTGTTAAAACTAGTGTATCCTTTTTCGCTGGCGCGAATAGGTTTTTTAACCAAGTAAACATTTTATTCTCCTGTTAATCTGTCGTTGACTATTGACCAATTGATAATTCGCCATATGTTATCAAGGTATTTGTTTTTGTCGCTGTCTAGTAGATAACTGTGTTCCCACATATCCACAAGCATAGCAATTTCGGTTCCACGTTTGAAATCCTGGTTGGCTATTGTGTCAATCTTACCACTGACGTCCATATAAACCCAACCACTTCCTTGTAACTTTTTGGCTGTTTCAATGAATTTTTCTTTGAAGTTTTCGAAGGACTCATATTTTTTATTGATCAGTTCTTCGGATGCTCCAGATGGTTTGTTACCAGAAGCAGCAGGCTGTAAGTGAGCCCAGAATAGGTTGTGCAAATGAGCACCACCATAATTAAATGTGTCATCGCCTTCTTTGTTATTGTAGCGATCAACATATCCTTTTGAAAGAACACCGTAGTGTAGATCAACACTTTCCTTGCTCATCACCGGTTCCAATGCATCACGTGCATATGGTAACGGATTCAAAACAAGCGTTGCTCTCGTTCTTTCTGCTTCTAGAACTATATCTCTGTGTTGTTTTAGCATCACGAGTATTTATTATAAATATTATTGTCCTACGGAGAAAAGGAAAAAACAAGTGGATACGCTGGTATTAAACGCTGACGCTAAACCTTATTCCATACTACATCAAATAACATCACTGGGAATATTAAGAGAAATACTAGTCCCAGATGTAGTTTCGTCATATTTTTTCGAAACAGCGAATACGCTAAACACTACCTTATCATATGGTGCCACAGTGTTTTCTTTTATATTACCCCAGTATCCATAAGAATAGATAGATCTAGGATTAAATTTGGTAAATGTTTTTAGAATGTCTGTGGTGTTAAAAATTGTGTATTGTGCTACTTCAGTTTCATCGATATATTGATAGGCTTTTTTAATATCCTTTATTGTTTTTTCATTTGTTAATCTTATACTTGTAATTAATACACCGCCAGGTTTAACAAATGACCATGCTCTTTCTATCATTAGATCTGTTTCGTCATTCCAGTCTATACAACTAAGGCTTATTACTCTATCAAAATTTCCAATGTAGGAATCAAATTTTTCTTCTAAAATATCTCCGTGTCTTATAATTGCATTATTATTGACAGTTTTTGCACTTTCAACATTATCTTTGTTTATATCAATACCGTTGTATTTTTTAACACCGTATCTCTTGTTTAATGCCAGACTAAGACCTCCGCACCCACAACCTAAATCCAACACGCTATCATTTAAGGTGAAACCTACTCTATCGAAAACACTTCTTTCTGAAGGGTAAAACTCATCCCAGTTTGATCTTTCTTTGCTATACTTCTTTGAAAGCCTGGGTGATTTATAAAATCTATTAGGCAACTTTCTTTATTTCCTTTTCATATTCCCAAAGTGCAATTGACGCAAGATTTTTTGCCTTGCTCTCCACCATAATATCGGCGTAATCTCGGAATGTAAGTGCCCAGTCATTCACAGCATTATTCCACATAAAGTCTGAATGTGCTCTAAGTTTTTGCTTTTTGTAACCCTCTAACAGCAACATATCCATTGTAGGCTTTTTATTAGGATCAAAGTCTACAAGAACGTCCTCACGTGATACTGAATAGTGTATGACAGGACGCACACCACGCCAACTATCTACTATGCGACTAAATCTATCGTCGGTGGGTTGAATGTATTCTCCACTATTGACCCAGTGATGGTGTATGTCAAGAACGAGTGCAACG
>Ga0255772_10000621_pt1 | contig 34908 bp, 32 predicted proteins | sample 071ome_34_FD_179970 | JGI IMG/M metagenome (GOLD analysis project Ga0255772, IMG submission 179970) | Coastal salt marsh microbial communities from the Groves Creek Marsh, Skidaway Island, Georgia - 071411BT metaG (version 2) | ecosystem: Environmental > Aquatic > Marine > Intertidal zone >...
ATGTTCTTCCGGACCTGACGACTTCCCAAGTGATGATGCTGCATGGCGAGACACCGATGGTGATGGTATGCCAGATACTGTGATGCCTAACAAGAACACCAACCTCATCGAAGACATCGATGATGACGGCGATGGGTGGAACGATACGGTAGAACTTGACTGTGAACCGACCGACCCACTCGATGAAAACGATGTGCCAGAAGACCTGAACAAGAACGGTATTTGCGATGTTCGTGAAAACATGAGCGTGAGGTATTCGTTAAATGAGTTTGAGTTGATCATCTACCAAAAGAACGTCTCCATCGTACCAATTACAGTGGATATTGAAATCGATTTGTGGGAAATTTCGCCTGCCCTCCCCGAAGGCCTCACCTTCAACGGCCTTACCCCAGCTCGCAGTATGGGCATGAATGGAGCAATTGGCGGCGTGCCCCTCTTTGAGTCGCCGAGGACAACATACATTGTGACGGCGACCAACCTTACCCACGGCATTGTAGTGTCCGTCTCGTTCAATCTTACCGTTCATCCTGACCACGACGGAGATGGGTTAGCAGATAATGCAACACTCACCGGCACCGTCTTCGAAGATTTCGATGATGACAACGATGGCTTTAACGACACATTTGAACTTACGTGTGGCTCGGACCCATACGATAACACGAATGTACCTACCATCAACAACAAGCGAGAATGTGTGGTCTTCTCGTTTGAAAACAAACAGCCAGAAAAGGAACCCGATGAAGGCATCAACCCAATCTTCTGTTTCCCAATCATCTTGATTGTCGTTCTCCTCGCACTCTTCGTTTGGCTCGCTCAGCGCGAAGAGGAAGAAGATGTGAAGATTGAAGGCGAAGAAGGCAAAACAGAATGCGATTCCGAGCAAGAAGATGAAGAGAATTCATCGAACGAGTAGGTCGCCTTTCTTGTGCAACCTTCCGCATTCAATGAAACAAATCATTGATACGATTTCACTTATCCGAATGATTTGATAGTATGTCGTTGTTTGAGATGAATGGCGTTGAACGTCACTATGAAATGCCATCTGGTGTGGTCAAAGCCCTCGACGGCATCGACCTCAGTGTCAAAGAGGGGGAGCGTGTCATTTTGCTTGGGCCATCCGGTTCAGGAAAAACCACACTCCTCAATTGCCTATCTGCACTCGATAGTCCGACTGGTGGTACGTACAAATTCGGTGGTCATGAAGTTCCGCGAAATAATTCCGAAGCGATGACGAAATTCCGACGAGATAACATTGGTTACGTGTTTCAATTCTTTAATCTCCTTCAAGACCTCACCGTTCTTGAAAATGTTCTTCTTATCCAAGAACTGGCTGGTGGAAAAGATGTGCAGAGAGCCAAAGAGTTGCTTTCAATGGTTGGTTTATCTGAAGAAGTTGACCGATTCCCTGGTGAGATCAGTGGAGGGCAACAGCAACGTGTTGCGATTGCTCGAAGCCTCTCGAAGAGCCCAAGATTGCTGCTCGGTGATGAGTTAACCGGCAATCTTGACAGCGAGACAAGTGCGAGCGTCATGGAAGCACTCATCGCATCTTGCGAGAAAGAGAACATTACAGCAGTGTTTGTCACACACGATGAGAAACTGACAAAATATGCGACCCGGGTCATTCGGCTCGATAGTGGAAAAATCATTTCAGACGAGACAACTCAAAAAGCGTGATTTCGATGTCCTCTCTGCTCACCAAGCGACTATTCCGCAATTTCTTACGCAATAAATTGCGTCTTGCTGCGGTTGTCTTGATGGTCTCCATCGCAGTTTTTGCAGGTATCACATTTGGTGGATATGCAGCGAATCTTGAGCACGTCTATGATGCCATGTACGAGGATAGTGATGAGGGTACGAACCTTGCAGACCTGTGGCTCGATAACAAAACAACCGTATGGAGCGAGAGCGAGGTCGATACCTTTTGCACAACACTTCAATCGAATTGGAAGTCCGACTACCCTTCCATCGACGCATGCGAATCCAGATTGATTCTGAATGGTGCCATGTATCTTGAAGGCTCCCAAGAAGGCATAGCAGGGATTTGGCACGGCCTCTCATCAGCAGATACGGTCGACCGCAACTGGTTCCCCGATGAATCCTGTTGCCCCGGACAATCAGCCGTTAATGACGATGAGATCGTCCTCGATGCTCACGTGATCGACACCATCGATGTTGCGATTGGCGATGTGGTTGAGGTTGGCGTAGGTGAAGGGAAGGTACCTTTCACAGTCACTGGTTTTGCTTTCCATCCCCTGCATGTCTATTTTGCCCCCGAAGGTTCTATTTTTCCACCTGAAGAAGGCACTTTTGTTGTCGGATACATGACAGAAGAAGGTATGGCTCGACTATCAAACACGAGCGTTGGTTCGGCCAATACCATTCTCATCGACATCGAAGGAACACCACAATTCGACCTTCCAAACACAGATGAATTCGAGGGCGAAGAACTTGCTGATATGAAACAGACCTTCGTTCAAACCGCTGAGGAAATAGGTTTGAGTGGGCGTATTATGGACCGTGGTGAACAGGCCCCCGTTGAATTTCTTCGCCAAGACCTCGAGGGAGCAAAGCGTACAGTGGTACCCTTCACAGTCATGATTGCACTGATTTCATGTATTGTCATCGTTCTCACACTGCAACGATTTATACAATCGCAAGCACGTGAAATCGCTATTCTGAGAACCCTCGGCATCCCCAGAGGTTCACTGATGACCGGTTATCTGGTTGCCCCATTTGCCATCGGTGCCCTTGGTTGCCTCTTTGGTGGTCTGCTCGGTCCATACGGCATGAATTTCATGCTCGATTTTTACGAGGACATCATTGGCTTACCCATTGTTGAGCGGGATATTCCACTGAGTTTGTATGTCACAGTCATGTCAGCAACGATGCTCGTTGTGATGATTTCAGGTGTTGTCCCAGCCTACCGAATTGCACGATTACAACCACTTGACATCCTCTCCGGCTCAAGTGACATTCGGGTTGGCTCTAGCTTTTTGCAAAAACTCACGAAGAAGATGCCAACCACGGTTGGTTTATCCATCCGTTCAAGTTTACGCAAACCGATTCGACTCACGATGACCTTGTTTGCCGTCGGCATCTCTCTCATGTTGTTTGGCTCGATTCAAATGATGACTGGAAGTTTGGAGGATTCAATCGTTGGCAATCTCGAGGACAAACAAACGTGGGATGTTCAAGTCTACGTTCAGTCCGATGGCGAGGGAGCAGTTGTTGACTGGGCTGAAGAACACGGAGCCTCATATGAATTGCTCATCGAGGTGCCCTATGGTCAAATTCAGGATTCAACCGATACGACGAGGTCCCTATCACTCGTCGGCCTCGAAGGCTTTGATGCACAAGCCATGCGACAAGTCAATCTCATCGATGGTTCATTACCTCAGGAAAACCAAGGAAACATCGAAGTTCTCATCGATGAAGGTATTGCAGAATTTGTTGACCTCGATGTTGGCTCTTCGACAAGCATCACCATTGGAACCACAACCGTCGATGTGGAAGTGGTGGGTATTACGCGTGGCGATTTGCAACGAACAATGTACTTCCTCCGCCCAGATCTAGCCGAATCGAGTGGTGTCAATGCGACTTCGGTCTACCTTACCTTTGACGGCACTTCCGGTGTCGATGACGACCTCTCGTCTGTGAGCAGCGGCATCGTGGAAAGAGAATCACTTCTTCGAGGTATTCGTTCACTTCTCGACCAGCAAACCAATGCCCTTGCGGTGATGATGGGGCTTGGCATTTTGTTTGCTACGGCCGTTCTTTTCAACACGCTCATCATGAATATTAGCGAACGGGATGCCGAATTGGCGACGCTTCGAGTTCTCGGGGCGTCGACAAAGCAATTGACGATGATCCTCTTTGTCGAGAGCCTCTTGATTGGGGTGCTGGGCGGAATTTTTGGTGTCATTTTTGCTTTCTTAGGGGCGGTTGGTTTGGCCGCTTCGTTCTCATCCTGGCAGTTCTTTTTCCCAGTCGTGCTCGATACTTTTGTAGCTCTGCGTCTTCTCTTGGTCATCATTTTCATCTCGGTTGCAACCTTGCCAGTGGGCGTTTATCGACTCCGAAAGATGGACCTTGTCGAGAAGGTCAAAGAATTCTCAAACTGATGTTCGGCTGAAGGTTTTGGGCATAAGTTGCTAAAAAACCGAAGATTTTCTCAATTGACACTTAAATTTATAATTCAATTGAGCAAACACAAATTAAATTTTGATAAATCTGAAAATTCGTTGAACATATGATTATAATTTATTTATATAATTATTCATTAGATGATTATTTAGTAACTTTTTATCATCGTATGATTGATATACCGCCTCGGTTACGAGGCATTCGATAACAATGAACAAAGCAAAGTTAGAATATATTTGGCTCGATGGATATGAACCGACGCAGAACATGCGAAGCAAAACCATGGTTCGCACCGATTTCGGCGGAACACTTGAAGAATGTCCGATTTGGATGTTTGATGGTTCATCAACACGACAAGCAGATGGAGGCTCATCAGATTGCCTTCTCAAGCCTGTTGCTATTTTCCCAGACCCACAACGTGTCAATGGTTACCTTGTCATGTGCGAAGTACTCAACCCAGATGGGACACCTCATGAAAGCAATGGAAGAGCGACCATCGACGATGATGACGACGACTTTTGGTTCGGATTTGAGCAGGAATATTTCATCATGGATGTCCAAACTCAACTGCCCCTCGGTTTCCCAGTTGGCGGATACCCAGGTCCACAAGGCTTGTACTACTGTTCGGTTGGTGGAAAGAACACCCACGGTCGAGCACTCGTGGAAGAACATGCCGACCTTTGCCTCGAAGCAGGAATCAATTTTGAAGGCATCAATCAAGAGGTTGCATGCGGCCAATGGGAATTCCAAATCTTTGCCAAAGGAGCCCGACGTGCAGGTGACGAACTTTGGCTCGCCAGGTATCTGCTTGACAGATTGACAGAAAGTTATGGTTACTACATTGAATACCATCCAAAGCCGATCAAGGGCGACTGGAACGGTTCAGGCATGCACGCTAATTTCTCAAACGGAGCCATGCGAGATGTTGGTGGTGAAGAACTCTTCAACAGTATTTGTGAGGCCTTCGGAGAGAACATCGACAAACATATGTCAGTCTATGGTGCACACAACGAAGAGCGATTAACCGGTCTTCATGAAACACAATCCATCGACCAATTTTCCTACGGTGTCTCCGACCGTGGTGCATCAATTCGAGTGCCAGCTTCTGTCCCAACCGATGGATGGAAGGGTCGTCTCGAAGACCGCCGACCAGCGTCGAATGGTGACCCATACAAGATTGGAGCTGTCATCATTTCGACTACCAAATCGGTTTGCTGAAGAAATCCAGTTTTCGCAAATTGTCGAATCACACCTTTTGCTACTACATCATTTCATCAATAATGGCCTGATGTATGAAGCAGATATTAACAAGGCACATCTATTTAGGAACTTGAACAGTTAGAGTAATTTCAACCATTATTTGTTTTCCATCTATTACGTAATTTCCGTGATGGTTAGAATTCAATGAAATCATCAACGTATGATTACCTTCATTCAAGCCACTTACATCAAACGCATTTCCATACAAGCGACCTATTTTTTCGCCGTTAAGATAGTAGTGTGCGTGCCCTTGACCATCGACGTGGTCCATTCCAACCATCATTGGTGAAAAGGTGAAGTTTTCAACGTTGATTTCAATGATGTGAGTTTGTGAACTTGAGTTTGCTGTTTTTGGATCAACAGTTATTCTTTCAATCGAAACACTTGGAGGCGATGTTGTCGACGCATTCACATCTCCATGAGATGAATTATTGTTCATTTGATCTGAGTGATTCGTCGAGTGATTTCCGGAGTTGTTCATGTGCATAGCATCGTGTCCGACCATAATCTCATCCATGATTTGAATGCCGTGATGCGAATATGGAGCGTGAGAATTCGCATTTAATTCAACCATGACCATACTACCATTTCCTACCGAAGGGAGATGTAGCCAGTTGGTGTATGCCCTCGCAACTTTAGTTCCGTTCACATATACGTGAGCATGCCCTTCTCCCATGATGTGTTCGGTTGATACATGGGTTGGTGCGAATGTAAAATTGGTTGTCTCGATGTGGATATTATACCCTGACAACGTATCGGGGTAGAGGGTGATTTTTACGCACGGCATAGATTGGTTGTGGCCAACTTCAATTGGTGCATGAGACATACCCATTGAGGAATTGTTCATAGCCATAGAATGACCGCGGGATGAACCATTCGAATCTGCAGACCTACCCTTGAACCAAGTACAAGGGTCATCATCAAATTCCACAATTTCGAATTCAACCCTCTCATTTGATTCATCTGGTGAGGTACATCCTGCGAGGGACATCGTTAAGATTAGACAGATCAAAAGTATTGATTCTCTCATGGTTAATCACTCATCATCTTATCTTTTATAGATTCTCACCAAACGTTGAAATCGTTTGCAATAAGTTGCATATATTATCTAGAACTTTTGTTGGTCAGGATGAGCTTCTTGCCACTCACGCTTTTCCTCAATCTTGCTTGACAACGCCCCACGCACCGGCCGTAGCGGCCGTTTGTTCGTCCATGGGTTCAACTTCAGCCGATTGAGACGTGCCCATCCGGCGCACGAGGTCGGTCAGGTGGTTGATGAGAGGAGCGGGGTTCATGTTGTCGAGGTTGAATTCCGTGGTGTCGACCACCCGCTCGCCGTCCCGTTCGGTCAGGGTCAGGACATCGTCCCCGTGCTCACGGTGAAAGCGGAAGACCAGGTGAATCCCTTCGGTTCTGTGGTCGCTGGAGGAGAGGATGCTGGTGCCGGATTCAATGCGCTCAAACACGCGGTCGTGAAGGTCTTGGCCGGTCTTGATACCGATCGTTCGGTCAACCCCTTTGACGTTGAGCACAAACTCCCGCGTCTCACCGCCAAACACGTCGTTGTCCATTTTTGAAGCCATGCTGATGAAATCCACGATGTGCTTTAATTCACCTGAGGTGAACGATTTCCAAACACGATAACCGATGGCCAAGCCAACAAGCAGAATCACGATGACGGTTTCCCACATGCTTCACACTCGCCCTCCTTCGTGAATGAAGGGATGGGCGACAAACTGGCTTTGCTCGGTGTTTCAATATGGGCCAATGCAGCGGTCAACACGCCAAATGCAAGCCAGAGCGAAATGGACCCCTTCTTCGCTCGTTGATACGAAGGGTAGGCTATGAAAAGGCCCCCTGCAAGCCCTCTGATGAGGTCCGAACGAATCAGTGGGTTTGTTCATTAACCCCTTGATTTGTTTGGAAAACCATTACATCAGGCATTGATTCCTCAATCGTCCCCATCTCAATATATACACGCATTCTTTGAGTAATCATCATGGAACAAATCATCTGGTCAGTCTTGGCTATCGCAATTGGGTTGTACATGCACATTTCTGCTCGAAAAAGGAGCGAATCGCTCCCTTACAAGTTGATGCATGCTCGAGCATCCGTGATGTGGAAGCCTGAGAATGCTCATGCCTTCCTTGCGACATCCGGGTTGCTCGTATCCTCATATTCACTTGTTTGGGGTCTTGGTTATCTCGATGTTTTAGGTGAATGGTACATTGATGCTGTTGCAGAACCGCTTTTTGCAGGGATCTTCACCGTTCTCGGAGCGTTTTCAATCCATTCAATTACTGGATTCAGTCTGGGCATCTCTCCTTTGCGAATGTTGAGGGAAAGTACGCATGAAGGTGAAGAATCTCGAATGCGAATCGTTGAGCAATTGACTGGTAATCCGATGCATTTCTCTGCACTACGAAGTGAAATGCAAATGGGGAAAGGGCAACTTCGACGTCATCTCGATATTCTCATGGAATCAGGAACAGTGGTTGAGACTGAAGTAAAAAATCGAAAAGAGTACTCAATTTTTGACGAATAAGCCTAGTCAGGTAAGCAGAGGGCCCCCTCTGCTCAGGTTCACTTTGGAGGATTGGCCTATGATTCATGCCTAATTTCTTGACTCTATATTTCTAGGTGCCAGGCATCCCAACCATGCCTGAAGAGGATGCTGTCACCCAAGACGAACAAATCCCAACCGTCGTTCATTGCGATAAATCCTTCTGGATACCATTCATCTTCTCCGTTTGAGCATTGGTGCCAATTGTCATTCACACCCCAGAATTCAATTTCTGTACCATCGTCGCAAGTGAAATTACCCGGAAATCCAGGTTCATTGTATTCATCCCAATCTACCTCATCACTACCATCACTGCAGTCCTCAACTCCGCCCGCCGCAGCATTGTTTGCAAGATAAAATAGGATTTGTTCGCCGTTGTCGCATTGGAAATATTTCACGTCTACAGTCTGAGATAATGGAAGGTATATCCAATTTGTACCCGAAACAGTATCATGGACGAGCAATTCTCCCCATGCCCTTAGGAAGATGTATTTGTCAAAGACCACGACTCCGCCATCACTTCCTCCTTGAACGGCTGGGGCCTCAGTTGTGCTGTTGAGGAGTTCTGATTGATCGAATACGGTAATATTGCGTATCTCTCCAGTCTCCTGACTCATCCCTACAACACGGGTAATAGGCGAATACTGATTTGAGGAATCGAGGGGGCGATAGGCAACAATGAGCTCATCATCTGTAATGTGGACATTGGGGGGCGTACTTGTTGGGCCAAGGTTGTGTTGGTGGACTGAGCCTAACGATGAGTTGTAAATCAGGATGGAAGACTGTCCAGTAGAGGAATCCCATTCGGGAATGAACACCACATCACTGTTTGAAGCCCGGAATCCTTGTAAATCTTGATGGAAATTCAGATTCACTTGATTTGGATGAACCTGCCAAACGGTTTGGTTGTCAAATGAATATTGGTGAATGTAGTAGTCATTACTCCAACCAATACCAGTGGCGAAAACTACGCCTTCGTCCGTTATGGATAGAACATCCATAAACATCGTATTGTAATTATCTGAGAGGTTTAGTTCGGTTAACTGTGTTATGCTCGTGCTATAGGAATGTTCCACACTATTATCTTCATTTGCATCCAAACTGAGCAACCAAAGTTCGAGGTGATTGCCAGTTTCATCACCATCAGATGCAACAAATACGAGACCATGATCTGTAACTCCAACTTCACCGCATGATTGACACCATACGCCTTGGACGTGATTATACACCTCTGTTGAAGTTCCATCATCGTTTATTACCCGTACTGTGTCGCTGCTAAGAAAGAATTCCGCCCCCTCAAATGTGAATCCCCATTGGAAATTGTTGAGGTGACTGTTCTCCGGCATTCTCCAAGTGGTATTATTTGACAAATCGTAGGCAAATGTTGCGTATTCATAGGTCCTTTCTCCTTCAAGAACCTCTTCTGCCGAAAAGTAAAGCACGCCATTCATCTCTACTATTTCTTCTGGATACGTGAATTGTGTGCCATCTATGGGGTGGCTTTTGAGGCCGCCCTCGAAACTGAAGCTCATGAGATCATCTTGAATGAAATATATGGTGTCTCCGATAACTAAGTAATTGTGATTGAGACCTATCTGAGCATCATAACTTCCCAGTGCACCTATCGGGTTTAGCATCTCGGTGAAGTTGTATTCTGTTGGAACATCCTCTCCAGTTACTTGTGTATCTATGTTTTCTGTTTCACCTGAACAACCGGCAAGAATTGATGAAAAAATCATCAGCATCATAATTGCTGCTTTTGATTGCATAGCATGCCCATAGAAGTGGATTTTAATAATCTACTTACGATATTCAAAAACTGGTTAACTTAACTGTATACGAAGGGGTTACCGATTACCCTAAGAAATCATATGAGAATACGAAGGGCTTGCAGTTGGTCGCTCCTAACACGACCTACTGAATTATGGGCTCGACTCAGAATTTTTGTTGGTCAGGATGAGCTTCTTTCCACTCACGCTTTTCCTGCTTTCGTAATTTGACAACACCCAACACCAAGATGAGAAGAACGAGTAGTGTCACAGCATTCGCTGCAATGATGGGCATTGATTCGGTCAACACGCCAAATGCAAGCCAGAGCGAAATGGACAAACAAACGATGAGGAAGGTAGGGACGGAAATACCATCATGGCGTTTTTCGGACCAGACCCGCTTCAATTGGGGCCACCATGCGATAACACCGAGGACACCAGCAACAATGCCAATCGCGTCAATCATTGTGTCGTCCATGAACCGACAAACCCCGTTCTCCCTTTGAAGCCTACGACGATTTTTTCATCCTAATTTGAGAGATTGATTCGTACAACCCTCGACCAAGGGATTTCAACCGGTGATGTATCACCAACAACATGGAACCGCAACATTGCACTCCTTTCGAGTGATTCATTGAGCATTTGGCTTCCTGTGGGTATCTTTACCATTGAGGGTTGAGATTTGAAAATAGAGAACCATGAACGGGCATGTTCCACATCGATAGAGGTCAACGGGTGGGTTGTTCCACGAATGTCGGATTGCATCACTGAAAGGCCGAGGTCGAGCAAGTCGCCTTTGTACCGCCGTCCACCGTACACCTCGACTTCATCCCATGTTCCGAGTTGTTCAAGCGTTTTCGCAATCGTTTGATTCAAGGGTTTTTTCACACTCTTTTCGAGCCGTTCAACAATTTCCTTTTGGCTGATGATGTCGATCTCAAGTTGTTGTGCAGAGTGTTTGTATTCAAATCGTGGGTGTGTAAAAGCAAACCACATGTGAACGCCATAGGTGTTTTTTTCGTGTCGCTCTGAGAGATAGTGCTCCAAATCAACGGTTTTGCGTTCATGTTTTGCTTTGACATCACCGTGAACTTGTGTGGTTCCATTGGGTCGTTCTTGGATGAAAGCACCATCTTCACCGATGGTGAGTGTGCCAGCCCAGTGCTTCTGTTCGACAGTAAACACATCTGAGCCGTGGAGCAGAACAAAATCGATTTCACCGCGATGAGGGCCTTCTTTCTGGGGGACGCGAAGTGATTCGTAGATTTTCCAACCTCGTTTTTCTCCCGCAGCTCGCAGAAATGTTCCAAGACGAAACTCAGCGTTTTCTCCAGCACGTTGAATCGTATCGGGTTCGGTTTTCACCCTTCGTTCTTGTCGCCATCGAAGATTGCTCAGCAAACCCACGCCATCACCGTAGGAGTTCATCAACGCTTGAAAGGATATGTTGTGGTAGGAATTCCGAGCCCTCCTCGAGCGAAGCAACATCATCCATGGTCGCTTCACCGGTTAACACGAGAACGCTGTGCACGCCGCTTCGATTGGCCATCGCGATATCAGTGTACAAACGGTCACCGACCATCACGCACTGTTGTGGCTCAAGACCCAAGGCTTCGATTTTGTGCAAAATCATTCCAGGATTTGGCTTCCCACAGATATGCGTTGGCTTCACGCCGGTGGTTGCTTCAAACATGACAAGGTACGCACCGGTGTCCGGTAGTCCTCCATCAGGACTTGGACAAACCATGTCGGGATGGCTGGCGACGAGTGGAACGCCAGCATGAAGATGAATACTTGCGGTAGAGATTTTTTCGTAACTGAGTTCAGTATCGTATCCGACCACTACATACTGAGGTGCCGTACTGCGGGTTGAGATACCAACGGCTTCGAGCATCTCGCACATGCCTTTGGTTGCAACTGCCCATGTTTCCGTGACGTTGTTTGTGTGGAGCCAAGCGATGAGGTCGTGTGTGGAAAGAAGGATTTCATCATCGGTTGCATGAATGCCAAAGCCTTGCAATTTTGCTTTGTACTGGTCGACCGAACGGCTTGAATTATTGGATAAGAAAAATGTCGCTACGCCTTTGTTTTTGCAGCGTTCAAGAAAGTCATGGGCACCGTCGATGAGATTGCTTCCCATGTACATCGTACCATCGAGGTCGAGGAAGATGGCTTTGATGTCGGAGGGTAGAGAAGCCATGGAACCACCTAAAACATCAGGGTTTTGAACATAAACCACGGAGAGTGGAGTTGTTCTTGAGCCTCTTTACTCGCAATCATTTCAGTCATCATTTCTTGAAGAGCGGGCTTTCTACTTGCTTTTTTGACAAACCAATTGACAAGCCACTGTCTACGACTAAGTTTTTGCATTCGATACGAGTTTGAGAGTTCTGGGCCAAGTAAACCCCAAAGCTCTGCTTGGTATGATTCGTGACTTTTTCCTTCGACGATATGTTCACATGCCATCTTCCCACTCACAAGGGCATTGCCTACGCCTTCGCCACTGAAGGGGTCAACTAGTGATGCCGCATCACCGACGAGCCATATTCCACAACCTGCTGACCTGCGGGGTTGGAGTGGGGCTTTTTTACGTGGTGAGCCAAAGGGTAATTGCCAACCCCGACCGCTTCCTTCGATCATTGTGGCGTTTGCGAATCGTTTCTTGAAAATAGGGTGATTGGCGATAACATCGGCCTGCAAGGCTTTGAGTTTTTTCTTCTGTTTGTCAAGTTCTGAGATGACCATGCCGATGCCGACGTTCACGATGCCCTTCGAGACGGGGAAGAGCCAGAAATAACCAGGAATCACGGAATCGACGAAATGAATTTCGATGTCGCCCACGGTGTCTTCACACCCTTCAACACCACTCCAGTATTCTCGGTAACCTCCACAATAGTGCTCTCGGTCGACCATCGCTTCGCCAAAGGTGTCTTCGACCAAGGATTTTGCAACTGGACACCTGTAGCCTCCAGCACCGACAAGTTGGGTCGAGTAAAATGTGAGCACATCGCCTTTTCTGCCACCAATACGAACCTCAAGTCCTTTGGCATGTCGTTGGTTTTTCGTACCGCTACCAGGGTCATCGCCACCTTGTCCGTCATCATAGAGGACGTTGACCACTTCACCACCTTGGATGACAGCTCCACCGTTGTCACGCACAAGTTGCTGAACGCGATTAAACAACAGGTGGTCAAATTGCTGTCGTGGTAATGCATATCCCGCTTCCAATTTTTGTACATCTTCTTCGGGTAGGGCAACTCGAACATGATGGCCTTTGGGCGAGGAGAACACAATACCTGTAACACGGAAGTGGTCTGTACTCTCAATATCGGTTTTGACACCAAGATTGTTGACGTGACTCAATGATTTACCACCAACAGCATCACCGCATATTTTGTCCCGTGGCCAAACATCTTTCTCGATGAGAAGAACTTTTTTTCCTTCAAGGGCGAGATAACCTGCTGCACTTGAGCCACCGGGTCCACCACCTACGACGATTGCATCGAATGTTGCATTGGATTCAGGAACAGGACCAGTTTGAATTTCACCATACCATGAGGTTTCCTCATACATGGATTCCATGCTCATGAAGGGAGGTGAACAACGGCAACACTTGAGAATATGGTCGGATTATGATGAAACACTCATCATGTGATGGCTGTTCCAGCAACTCATTCAAGGAGTTGAAAGTGTGAATATCACCTTTGAAACATCACCAGCACTTCACCGACGTGCGTTGATTCTTCTGCTCTTTGTTACCGTGATTTGGGGTGCAACGTTCATTTGGATGAAGATGGCCCTGAATTCCCTTGCAGACGAAATCGATACCTATGGCATCACGATGGTGGTGTTCACACTTATAGCAGCACGATTTTTGATTGCCATCATCGCCCTTCTTTCGATATCGAGTGACGCCCGTACTTCGATGCGAGATCCTGTGATGTGGAGAAAAGGAGCGATGCTTGGAGGTTTGATGTTCGCCGGATTTGCACTGCAAATGGTTGGTCTTGACGATGTCAATCCAGCCACATCTGCCTTTTTGACATCAATGGACATCGTTCTCGTCGCAGTGTTGAGCACATATTTTGCGGGCCTACCAATCACACGCGGTCTTGTCATAGGCGTCGTTCTTGCGACGCTCGGAGCAGGTTTCATCGATGGTCCACCACATCTTACTTGGGGGAGAGGCGAATTGCTGACGTTGATTGGAGCGGTCATCTTTTCCTTTCACATTATGCTGATTCAAGATTTGACACAGAAATACAACCCACTCGGTATCACTCAGATTTCATTCGTCGTCGTCTTCATCGCTTGTTTGCTTCCCATTCCTTTGATGGTATCGGGTGCACCTCAAGCCATGTGGACAATTCTCACGACCGAGGGCGTCTTTGTACCACTGTTCTGTTTAGGTCTGTTCGGTTCTTTTTTGGCTCTTGTTTTGCTCAACACTTACCAACGTCACCTGCACCCAGTTCAAGCTTCTATCATTTACACCTTCGAACCTGTTTGGGCAACAATCTTTGGACTCGTCCTCGCATTTGTCCCTTGGTCGCTTTGGATAGCAGTTGGAGGCCTGGCCATCTTCGTTGGAAACATCATCGTGGAAGCAACGAGCAGGGAACCTTCAGACGAAACACCAGTCGCATAAGTTGACGAAGTGTTCGACATCCTACGAAAAAAATGGACCGTAGTGTTGAAGGACATCGGGCTATCATCTTCGTTTGGGACTGACATGACTGACGATATGAACAACAAAAAATTTGGAACAAATGCAGTGCATAGCGGCACCCAGCACATCGGGGATGCCGTGAATACCCCAATCTTCCTCTCATCGACATACAAACTCACCGAAGAACGCTATGCAGGTTGGGCTGCAGGAGCCCAACACACCTTGCTCTATGCACGAATGTCTTCGGTTAACTCCGACGCAGTTGCTCAAAAAATGGCGGCTTTGGAGGGCGGCGAAGACGCAGAAACATTTGCTTCAGGTATGGCAGCAATCTCAACGACGCTCCTCGCTTTGCTCAATACGGGCGACCATATCGTATCATGTCCAGACGTGTATGGTGGAACCTATGGTTTGCTTACTGAAGAATTGCCGCGTTTTGGTATTTCCCACACAATGGCCGATATTCGAGACCCAGCATCGTACGAGGCGGCCATCGAAGAAAATACGAAGATTCTCTACATTGAAACCCTCACCAACCCAATGCTCAAAATTTGCGACATTCCTGCATTCGTCGACATCGCCAAGCGACATGGATTATTGCTCATTATCGACAACACCTTCGCATCTCCATGGGGCTGCAGACCACTTGACATGGGCGTTGATTTGGTGATTCATTCAACAACCAAATATCTTGGCGGCCACTCCGATTTGATTGGTGGCTGTGTCGTCGGCAGTGCAGAATTAATTACTCAAATTTTCAAAAGAAAGATACATTTTGGCGGATGTGCTGACCCTCATAATTGTTACATGCTCGAGCGTGGTATTCGAACCCTCGATGTTCGTATGCCAAGAATTTGTGAAAATGCTGCAACCATCGCTGAACGTTTGGAAGCCCATCCTATGATCGAAAAGGTGTATCATTCTTCACTTGCATCACACCCTGATAGTCAAATTGCTCACAAGGTCCTTCCAAATGGCTCAGGCATGGTGGCATATGTGGTCAAAGGCGGCGATGCAAATGCTCTCACTTTCATGCGGAATCTCAAGATTATCTACGAGGCAACAAGTCTTGGAGGGGTAGAATCACTCATTGAATGTCCGTTTAACTCAAGTCATATGTCCATTCCAGAGGATGTGAGAATTGCCGCTGGTATTGTGCCCGGATTTGTTCGAATGAGCATTGGTATCGAAGATGTTGAAGATCTTTGGGCAGATATCGAACAAGCTCTTGCCACACTCTGAATGACGAAGGGAAGGGCATGGATACCGACTTGCTCATCGCTACATTAGCCTTCATTATCCCAATGTGTTTTACACCCGGCCCAAACAATATTTTGTGTGCAGCCCACGGTTCAAAATTTGGCGTTAAAGCATCCGTTCCAATGATGTTGGGCATGGGTATTGGATGGTCGCTTCTCGGTGTGATCATCGGCGTAGCAACAGATTCGATTGAGAAGTACCAAACGGTGTTTGAAGCACTCGGCATCGTTGGTGCAGCCTACATTGCTTACATCGGGGTGGGTGTAATGAGGAGTTCATCGCTAAAATCTGAGAAAGTGGATGAACAACTCGGGTTCAAAACCGGTTTCATGCTTCAAATCGTCAATGGAAAGGCGTGGATTCACTTCCTTGTTCTGATGACAACCTTTGGAACGGTCTTAGGTTCAGGCGTTATGGCCAAGGTTCTGCTCGTGATGCTCAATCTTTCATTTGGCTGGCCTGCAGTTTTTTCTTGGGCTGCGTTTGGGTCATATCTTCGAAGATTATTCACCTCTGAAAAATCAGGACGTATTCTCAACCAAATATTCGGTATCGCACTTATCGGCGTTGCCGTGTATCTTGTTGCGGTGTGATCATTGACCAGTGTTCACCTTTAATTCATCAAAAGCCTCATTCCACTGTTGTTCTAATTCGTCACTTTTTCCAACACTGTTGAGAAGTTCAGTCCCTATCTTCAACATTTTTTCAGCGGGAAGAGCCCAAACTCCTCCGCGGTCACGGGCATCGTTGTCAAAATGCCATTCTTGTCCAGTTGAGCGATTTGCTGCAACGAGCCACGCCCATGCTGATGCGGCTGCATCGATTGATTTATGACGCTGCGTTGCAACTCTTTCAGTTGCTCCCGGCCCTAAAACAAGGCCCTGGACGATGTAATCTTCGATGTCGCTTGCACACCCAAAACCTTCGTGGCGAGGGAATTTCTTGTATTTATTAGCCAATTCACGATTCTTCTCCAACTCTTTGAGGAATCTACCAAAAGGTTTTGGAGAATCGAGTTGTTTCTGCCAAATCTCGTCGATTTCTTCACCTTGAAGCCCTAGTGCTTTGAGTCCAGCTTGGCCGTGGTGTTCCCACAATGCCGACAAAATATCGTTGCAATGTGCATCGTTGTGAATACGTAGCGTCCCTTCATCTTGCTGCTGGACCGTACCTTTGACGCCGATGAAGAGTCGCTCTGATTCTTCGTGAGGCGATGAAATGGCATCGAGAAGAAGTTCGCATGCGAGTTCTTGCTCGTCTTTTGAACCATGCATTGTCGAAAATTTTTCGCGAATCCCTTCATGATTTGATTCCTTAAACCAGTGGTTACCGATGAGAACACCACGATCGATACCACCAAGCACGGCGTTCTTGAGACTTTCAGGAACAGTTGCCTCGGGTTGAGTCAAACCTTGCCACCCGTTCAAGACGAAATCAGTATTTTTTCCGCAGGCATCCGGCAATGCTTCATCGCTATCCCATCCATCAGGCAACCAAACAGCAGAGAGGTCGAGAATAGAAGAGAGTCGAGGAGGTAGCATCGATAGAGCGAGATGGTGAACAAAAGACGACTCTTTCTTCTTGGTATCCTCAAATTCTTCAAATCCAATTGCGACAAGTGGCCCGTGATGGAATTTCAAAAGGACATAACCTCCTCCCGAGACTTTGCCTTGATGGACGAATGACGCCTCAAGGCCCTTTGTGACAAAACAATCGACACCATCGATGGTTTCGGAGGTAAATGAAAAACGTGAACGCTTGAGCACATCTTCCAACCATCCCTCTGGTACTTGAGGTACAGGACCTGTGCAGACAAAACCACCTTCCCAGCTGAAAAAGAACATTCCATGTCGTGCGTGGTCTTCCCAAGGAAAGAGCCGCAGAGTCACGTGATTGAAATTTTGAATTCCAGCAAGGTAGCCTTGTTTTCCATCACCACGACGAATAAAGGATGCAGAACCAAAACTGCCCGAACTGAAGTTTCCTACAAGTGAAATATCTTCATCATGGGCTGCACGAAGTGAACCAGCAAACGCCTTGACAAGATGTTCTTCACGCTTTGCAACCATCTTTTTTGTCAACCATTTGACATTGTTTTTGTTCCGAATGACGCTCTCAAATTTTTGCAATGTTTTTGTCACCGGGTCTTTTCTGCCCCATGATAATCTGCCATGGAATCTCATTTCAGGGAGGGCGACTCTCGGATTCTCCAACAGTTCATCGAGGTTTTTTCGAATCCTCTTTGCAGTTGCTTCGTTGGCTTGCTTTGTCCCTCGCATTCGGATACGTTGCTTTTTTTGCCCTTCAATTTCAACTTTCGAAGGACCTGCCATATGCTCGCCAAACAATCCGAAACACCGCTATGGTTTGATTCCTTCGCGCCGCTCTTCCTCGTCATTGCCTATCATTCCAAGGTGAAAATTGATGATATTCACCATCCTACCAATCACATGGTCGAAGCAGTACTCTTGGGTGTTGCTCAAGACGGGGGGCGGCCTCAAGCAGGATGCCAAAAGAATTGCTGCAAGAACGTGAGTGCTTCAGAGGTGGCCTTCCCGGTTTCCCTCGGGGTTGTCGAAGAAGATACCTTGCATCTCATCGATGTATCACGTTCGCTCGCTCAGCAATTGCAATTCGTCAATATCAATTCGATTGGTCACGTGTTTCTCACGCATGCACATTTTGGCCATGTGGATGGGCTTGGGCTATTTGGTAAAGAAACCATGAATTTACGTGATGTACCGCTGCATCTCTCAGCGTCAATGTACGATCTATTGGTCGCGACACCGCATTGGAAACTTCTCCTCGACGATGGCGTTTTTTCACCTCAAATCTTTTCTCATCATGTGCCGATTGTGATTTCATCAACGCTATCATTTACGCCTTTACACGTACCACATCGTGCAGAATTGAGCGATACGCACGCCTTTTTGGTGAAAAGTGGAGACTCAACACTACTGTATTTGCCCGACCACGATTCTTGGCAACAGACCCTTGGCCAACACGATATTCGGTCGTGGCTCGCTGAACTTGAAGTGGATGTAGCCCTCATCGATGGAACGTTTTGGAACCTTGATGAATTACAGAATAGAAAGCAAACTGAAGTCCCCCATCCCCCAGTCTCAGAAACGATTACAATGCTTGGAGAAAAAAGAGAAGGCGACCCTGATATTGTCTTTATCCATCTCAATCATACCAATCCAATCCACGATGCCAACTCCGAAGAGGCAATTGATGTTCGAAGGCTGGGATGGGAAATCGGCCATCAAGGCCAACGATTCTCACTCGGTTGAAGGCTCGCCGGTGTACTTGACTGGTTTGCCGATAGACTCCACATATGATGCTTTGACGGTGACTTGGATTTGTTCGCCGTTGTCGTTTCCAACAACAGGAGTGCCCGCATTTGTTGACAGTGAGAGCGAGATAAGCCAATCTCCCTGTACTGCTGATTGGTCCATCAGAACCTCAGTGAAATCATCAATATCCTCGTTGAACACAACTGGAACATCGATGATCGATGCAGGTGTGAGTTGGTAAACATATCCAACAACAACAGGAGTGTCGCATTGTTCGTTTGTTTGTTGTGAATCTTCGACGATTTCAAACGGACCCGCCGCACCCGAAAAATCGGGTATTGTGGTCACAGAATCACAGGCGTTTCCTCCTAAATTTTCTTGGGTATCGGAATAGAAAATCTCAAACTGCAAATCGTAAATGACGCCCGCACCCTCTGGTATACCCCAATCGTCAATATTCGTTTCGAACTCTGCCGAATCTCCATCGTTGAGGTCAAATGTTTGTTGGTATGTTGCCGTTGCAACGGTGATGGGCAATTCATACAAATCAAACAAATATTCGTCTGAGTCTACTGGTTCAGGTGGGTCGGAAAGCACGTATGCTGTTTCTAGGCCAACCACAATGAGAAGAGCAACAACTCCAGCCGACATGAGTTGTTGAGGACGTATGAGGAAACGGGCCTCTATCACATCTGCAGTCTCGTCTTTAGAAAGGAAGTAGAACATAGTTCCAAAAGCCCGACTGGACGACTCTTCTCTAAATCGACAAAGGAGGAAATGTGCAAGGAATGCTGAGCCAATACCCGGAATTGAAGGGAAGACTTCGCTGCCCAATCCGCTGAAACTCCACACCGTCACGGAAATTAGTGCTGTAATCATCATCACAATGGTGTGGTAGGAATCAGGTTTGTACCCAATAATTTGGAGAATGAGGAGTGGTATGAAAATTGAGCCAAGGCCGTACACGGCAAGAACCACCAAATCGAACACAGAGTCATTCTTCGTAAAGAGTGCAACAAGTGAGATGAGCGTAGCGAAAACGGCCATTCCGAGTGTAACCATCTTGGTTTTCTTGTGATTTTCACTCCATTCAGGCTTCACATCATCAGTGATAGCGGCGGTGCACGCAAGGACTAAACTATCAGCAGTCGACATCGTTGCTGCAAAGATTGAGGCGAGAATGAGCCCAACCCAAAACGGCGTGAGAACTTCCAAGGCCATCATCGGTAACCCCATTTCAGGGTCAAAATTTCCATCGAAGAAAATAGCTCTTGAAACAAGGCCGATGATGAACATCAATGCAATGAAAGGCGTCTGCCATACGAAGAACCAAATCATCGCTTGAACCCTGTCTTTATCTTCGCCCAGTGTCATGACACGTGAAACAACTTGAGGTTGTCCAGCAACACCAAGTCCACCGAGGAAGAACGCAAACAGCCACAATGCTACTCCAAATTTGAGACCATAAGGAAACATCTCGGTTGTCGCAGGGTCAATGATGGTGAGACGGTCGTGCAGACCAGAAAAACCGTCGACTTCAGCAAGTGCCGTCACACATAGCAATGTTGAACCGATGATCATAACAACGGATTGTACAGCATCGGTCCATATCGATGCTCGAACGCCACCTGCATAACAGTAGGCGACAACGAGAACAAAACCGATGAGAATTCCAATGATTTTTTCCCATCCGAGAATGGCATTGAGTGCTACACCGCCAGCGGTGAGTTGAGCAGCTGCATAAATGGACAAGAACAACACGGAGAGGATTGCTGCAAGTTTTGCCTCAGGTGCTCCTCTGGTGGTTGAAACCAACGAGGATAATGAACGAACATTTTGTTTTGCAGCCTCACGTTGAATGTGTTTGTAGAGCCATAGCCATGCAACGATTTGACCGATGGTCGAGACCACGCCAATCCAAATGGCTGAATACCCCATCAAGTAGACAAAGCTGATGAAACCAATGAACATGTATCCACTGTTCCACGTACTGACTGCAGACAGGGCTGCGAGGGCAGGGTGCATACCCCGACCGGCGACAAGGTAGTCATCTGTTGTGTCCTGTTTGACCCGCATGCTCGCTAGGCCAACACCTGCAAAAAGAAGCATGAAAAATGCAAAGGAGAGAAAACCAACTGTTTCAGGACTCATCGCTGCTCCTCCTTACTCCATCGAGCGATGGCAACCTCTTCAATGTCACTCAATGCTCCAGGAACGAGCAATGTGTTGAGTCGTCCCCCGTCGACTTCGGACAACTGTCCTAAAATGGTGGTCGTCACACGCTCATCTTCACATCCAAGGTCGCTACATACAACAACTTTCCATTCATCCAAATCGTCGAGATGGAATTCATCAGTTCGTTCCGATAGTTTTTGTTTCATGAGTTGAAATGATGTGTGTGCATCACTGGGTTTCATTGGGAGTTGTTGGCCAGTGCCTTCTCCAGTCGGGTCGAGGTCGAGCAACACCAAGGTGTGAAATCCATGAAGGCGATTGAATGCTATGACTTCTAGAGGTGATGTTGCAATCCATGACCCGTGAGGATAGGTGAGGGTTGTCTGCCGACCAAATTTGTAATTTGATAACCCTGCGATACCGGTTGCCAAGGTTGTGATAGAAAGCCCGTGAAGCACTGAGCACTGCACACCATATTCGATGCATCGTAATTGAAGGTCCACATGTGTCGTGGCTTGTAAGGGATCGCCGACCACTAAAATGGCAATCGCAGAACTTTTTGCCATATCCAGTAATTCCTCTGGTTGCTCAATTGCCGGCCGCATGACGCGTTCAATCGAACCTATTGATGACTCGAGTCGTTGCAATTCATCTTCTGGCCAAAGGGCGGTGTAGGCCTCGTACATTCGTTTGTCGCACTGCCTTGCAGTATCGAGAGCCTCGGTGGTCATCGATTCCATTCTGCCGGGCCCCATACCGATGAGATACATGCCTGGCTCAAGCGATGAATTGTTTGCATCCGCCATTGCTAAACCTCCGACACTCGTAGCCTAAGCGAATCCGATGCGACTTTTGAGTGTGCCGAGCAAATCCACCCAAATGTGGATTGAGCGATGTAGGGTCAACCAATGGTTGTTTCTCGGTGTCTCAATTCACAACCTTGATGACGGTCTCAAAGGCATTCCTCTCAATGATACTGCGCCCCCTCATGATGCTGAAGTGTGGGAGGGGCATGTGATGATCGACATCGAAGACAAGGAGCCCAAACCATTCCATTATACCGACCACATTCCGCAGGAGTATGCTCATCTTCCCGCAGAAACATGGCCTTCAAGTTTTGAAAAACAAGGAGATATTCTCATGGTAAAATTTGAGCAAGAGCAGTACAAAGACATCATCGCAAATGCCATGCTCGACCATTTCGGCAATATACGACTTGTATGCGCGGATGATGGTGTACAAGGGGATTTCCGCGTACGAGAGTTAGAGATTGTCGCATCGAGGGATGGCTCAACCTCTACGCAAACCTTTGTCAAGGAACATGGCGTTTCGATTCAAACCAATCCTGGCGTGGCGTATTATTCATCTCGTCTTTCACACGAACGAGAAGTCACATGCTCTCACATTGAGGCTCTTGTGACCAAATTACAACGTAAGGTTGTGGTTGCAGATTTGTATGCTGGTGTGGGTCCTTCGTTTGGTCTGCTCTTCCAACGAGACCTTGTTGCAGGATTTATCGCCAATGACCTCAATCCAAAAGCTGTTGAATTGCTTGAAATCAATATCGAAGAATTTACGAAAAAATTGAACGATGTTCAACCCGCCCTCATCACATGCGAAGATGCACGGTCACTCGCTCGGCGAGAAGAGGTACAGGGTATAGTGGATGTCCTCTTGGTCAACCTCCCTCACGACAGCTTGGAACATCTTCCGTTCCTGTTTCGTTGCCTGCAAACTGACCAAACAACGCTTCTTCGTGGCTGGACAATCATCGAACGAACAGAATTTTCTTTCTTGGAATCATCTCTTCGCACGATATGTCACGATGCGAACGCAGAAGTTGAACATATAGAAATCAACGATGTCAAAGGGTATTCGATGGCCAAGGTCTTTGCATCATACACACTCGAAGTTTGCGTTCGTTCGAATCGTTGACTTGATGAAGCAGAGCGAACTGCCCTTGCTCATGGAGAACATCGTCAAATGCCAATGCGGAGCAAGCATCGACATCACAGGGGTTATGCCACGACGTTCAGGCACAAAGGTATGGTGCAAAGTGTGTGGAACGCTCACAACCCATCATCGGATGTCAAAGTAATCTCCACATCTTCTATTCGTCGTTGCCAAACAGCAACACTAACGAGAGCGAGAATTTCCAACATCCCTACAGGCATTGGGAGAGCCTTGTCGTCCTTTTCTGATTCTTTTTCTTGACTTGTCCACGCATTTTCAATGTCGTAGTCATTCTTCTTGATCATAAACCAGTCCAAGTCGCGTGGCAAATCTCCGGTCATAAATTCATGTCCATCGGTGTTGACAAGAAAATCATCTTCGATACGAATACCAAACCATCCATCGATGTAGATGCCAGGTTCAATGGTGACAGCATCATAGGCCATCAACGGTTGTTGGTTGTATGATAATCCGAACAACGGGTCGTCGGAACCGCTTGAGAGGAGTGGAGGTTCGTGAACACAGACGCCAAATCCGTGACCGAGTGAATGGATGAAATATTCCCCGAACCCTTCTTCTTCAATGTGCGTTCTTGCAATGTCGTCAAGAGCCCAAGCAGGTGTGCCAGCCTCGATGAGAGGGAAGGTGAGGTTCTGTGCATCGTGAACGGCCATGTAGGCTTTGATGATGGTTGCATTCGTCGTGCCTCCGACGACATAGGACCTTGTGACATCACTCACCCAATCGTTGACTCGAGCACCCAAATCAACCACGACAACATCGCCTGGTTGTATGACCCGTGGTCCCGCACCGTCGTTCACGGGGTCGCCGTGAGGAATGGCTCCATTTTCACCTGCTGCCACGATGGTCCCAAACGAAGGCCAGTCAGGATTGCTTCCATTTTCAATCATCGCACGATCGATTTCCGCTTTCACCTCTGCCTCGGTAAGATTTGCTCCCATGAGGACTTGCCAAAGCATCTCACGGGCGACGTTTTGACCAATTTTTGCAAGTCGAACAGACTCACGAATCGAATCATCTTTGTTTGGTGAAATGCCAGTTGGGGAGGGAAATTTTCCTTGCAGGGCGTTGGCAACTTCTGTTTCACACGCTGCTGCCGTGGGCATCGAGGAACATAAGAAGAGAATCGCCAAACAAGCGACGAGACCTCTTCTGCCCATGATATGCCCACTCTCCCCTTCCTCTTTGAACCATCGGTATGTTCATCACTTGCCTGCTTCCACACATTTTTGAGCACCAATGTCAGAAACTCCACTTGTCATCGATGTTGTAGATAATGGTGGGCAATGGACTCATAGAGAATGGAGGATGCTCAAATACCTCAAAGTCGATTCTCAAATCATTGACAACACTACACCCGTTGAAGATTTGCGTCAACTCGACGGCCTGATTCTCTCGGGGGGAGCGGCACGGATTGGTTTGTCAGGAGAATTAGGGAACTGTGGAAATTTCCTCAAATTAGACATACCGATTCTTGGCATCTGTGCTGGCCATCAATTTATGGCGAGGTACTATGGCGGCGATGCGAGAGAATCCCCCGAACCAGAATTTGGTGCAATGGAAATAGAACTCGTCAACGAAGGTGGTATGATTTTTGCAGGTACACCTGCAAAACAAATGGTGTGGGAGTCACACAATGATGAAGTTCATGTTGTCCCAGATGGATTTTTTATCACGGCAAAAAGCCCTTCATGCGAGGTTCAAGGCATGGAGAATGAACTTGGAACACGATTTGGCTTACAATTCCACCCCGAAGTAAATGACTCAGAATTTGGCAAAGAAATGTTTGAAAATTTCGTAAAAATCTGCAAAATAGCCAAAAATGTTCCATGAGAAGCGTTTATATCGGAACCTGTCGCAAACAGGTTCATGCAGAAGAAGCGAGCAAGCATAACTTTGTTCCTAACGACCGTACTCATTGCCTCATTGGCAGCACCGGTCGCATCAGGCCATACGAACTCAAACCCAGAAAACTCAAACCCAGAATATTACTACGGTGTAGAATACGACTGGACCAGTCTCGATAGCGACATCGAGAACTTTACTGGTATCAATCTTAACGAGATTTTCACAGAAATCATGGGTGCAGCTGACGATGCAGGTTTCAATCTCGACATCGCTCAAATCAATACTGGTAGTTCAAATGTATATGTCCACTACTCAGAGGACATGTCGCCACAAACTATCCAAGACAAGTACGACAATGACGTTGATGTTTGGAGCAGAACAAATGAAGTGACACTACGCCACGGTGTCATCGCCACAGGCATTCTCATGACCGATTGGGATGAACAAACCTTCGGAGGACAAGAAACTGCTTTTGACATAGATATCCAATCCAATCTTGAACAGGTGTTGACCGTTGATATGGTGTACACCGAGTATTTGGACGAAGACAGTCATCTTATCGGTGCTGACCTTGACTTTGCAATGAATGTCGAATTCAACGCAGGTTTGAGCATTGATGTTCTGCTCGAAGGTGATGGCGAAGAACTTCCTGTTGATTTCGATGCATCCATTGAACTCGGCTATGAAATTCAAGGTGCAGAATCTGAATGGCGTCTTGGTGAACCAAGCAGTATCTATGTCGATTTCTCAAGCGGTGAAATCATTTCATGGAACTGTGGCGAAGAGCGATTTGTGGATGAATGGTGGGATGAAATGTACATGGAAGACGATTGTGGTGATGTTGCAGGCGATTATTCAGCAACCGTTGATTACGCTTTATCATTAACAGGTATCCCGACAGAAGACCTTGGCCTTGACCAAGGACAATTTGATTTGTCCGTTTCAGATGAACTTTCAAACACAGGCTCGTTCGAATTTGAATACCTTGACGGCTTTGATTTCATGTCCGTTGACATGCTCACCATTGATCTCGGTGATGGTGCAGAAACAGATGTTTCTGTATGCGACCAATGTCCACCGGGTCAACCTTTGATGTTTGGTATGATGGCATCAACAATTGCCGGTGTATCAGCAGACCTCGGTGAAACGATTTCCGAGGACCTTGAAGACAATCTCCTCGCCGAAGATGGCTTGCTTCAGACCATCATTGGATGGAGTGAAAATGATGAAGGTGGCGATGACTGGAATCATTATGACCAAGACTACTACTGGTACTGTGAGAATGGAGAAGAAATTTACACATGGGACTATGACAACGATTACGAAGACTGTTCGGATGGTTCAGATGAACCAGAAATATCTGTCGAGGCATACGCCTATGATGGAACAATCTCCTTTTTCACAGAGTACGAGATGGAAGAAGAACTTGCAACCATTGAATTTCAGTGTTCAGACGGTGAGATTATTGATTTCGGATGGGTCAACGATGGCGAATCCGATTGTAATGATGGAAGCGATGAATCCGTCGATGAGACTGACGAATTCATGTGCGAAGATGGTGAAATGATTCCATTTTCATATGTGAATGATGGCGAGTTGGATTGTGCATACGGTATGGACGAAGGTGTGACTGCATTCGCTTTGGACGTAACTTTATACATTGATGACTCACCTGAAATATCATCAAGCATGGTCATGTGCCACGGGCCCGATGCATGGAATGTCGACGAATGCGATCAAGCCATTTACGAAGGAATCTACCTTTACGAAGAATATGACATGACAACCATGGACCTTGACTACGGAGGCCACACAATTTGTGCTGCGGTCAGCCTCAGCGGCGAAAACGTCGACGCCTCAAATTACAACGCACCTTGCTCCGAACTTTGGATTGGTGCTCAGATGAACGGATTGATGGTGAACAATGAAGATATGACCCAATATTACGATGTCTACATGGACAGCACACCTGCCGAAGGAGAGACTCAAACCCTCACATTAACAATTTTTGACGAAGAAGGCAACGAGATTGAAACCATAGAACATACGGTTGATGAATACACGTACGGCCTATATGAGGAGTTTATTGCACCAGCAGAAGGTGAATATTGCTATGAAGCATCCCTTGAGGATGATGAAGGAAATGCGTACCAAACTCTCTTTGCCTGTGAAACAGCAGAAGCAGAACCAGAACCAAGTGACAGACTTGTTGCGGTGTTTGAAGCACTTGCTGAATCTGGACTTCCAGACGTTCTCGAAGAATTCGGAATGAACTTGGATGAGCGTTTGAGCGATATTGTGGCTGATGAATTCCCATACGAAGACGGTATGTGGGCTCCAATGTGGAGCAATCAACATGCAACGATCGTGGGTGTTGGTGTGTATGCAATGGATGCCAACGGTGACTGGTATGTGCTCGTTGGACCTGAGACAGAAGATTTCTCAAACGATGCACCTGCAAAGGTAAGCATCCGATACATCACCGGAGTTGAAGCAATGAATGCTCAGGCAACAATGGCAGAATCCAATGACTTGAACACCATCGTTGACCTTGAAACTTACGACCTTGATGCTCTCGAAGAAGCACTCGAGCAAGCAGGTGCAGATACTTCGAACCTCGACCTTGGTAACGACCAACCAGGAGACACAACCAATGACGAAGAAACGACTGCTGAGGATGCAGCAGATGCGGAAGGCCTCCTTCCCTTCTTGTCGCCAATCAGCGTCATGAGCATGCTCTGCCTTGCGTTCTTTGTTGCTCTCCGTGGAAAAGACGAAGAATAATCAATGAAACACGCGAGGACTCAGTGTGCAACTGCGTCTTCAACCACGAAGGTGGTTTGTGTACCTCAATTGTGGGGTCGCGATTCTCTTTGCCATACATGTTTACATGAGTGCCTGGATGGTTGTTGAGTTTGATGGCGTCTATGAAGAGGGCAAACCTTCACCAACTGAAATACATGCTCTCGTCGTCGTTGATGCTGACCAAACCTACATTGACGTGGAAATGGAAAAGGCAACCTCCTTTTTCATCTACAGCCTTTCTCGAAACAATACAGGTATAGAGGAAGCTCAACCTGAGGAGGAGAATAAAGGACAAGATACTCCCTCAGACACAGATTTTGTTGACCTCGGTCGAACGCTGATTTTTGTTTCACTCTTGGTCTTTATCGGGCTTCATGGGTTGTATTTCACATCTTTTCGTTGGACGAATATTTTGCTTTACTTCATGTTTGTATGGATTCTTGTGTCATTTTTCGTCGTTTTTCCAACCCTATATGTCTATGATTTGGGCTCGGGAAGAGATGGAAGTCTTGCTTACCAAAATTTTGCGAGCAATGATGTCGAGGAATCCTTGCTCCATCAAGACGACGATGTTGATTGGCAAGTGACGCATCGTGGTATTGAAATTGAAACCTCATATTCGGGTTATGATGCAGGGTTGGTGGCGAAACAGGATCTTGACGAGGCCAGAAATTCAACAGAGCAAATTGCATCAGAAAATTACAGCCATGCCTATATTCAATTCGGCTCGACATTTTCGTTTCAGGTTGGGAAAAACATTCCAGTTCTCTACACGCTGCCTATTTTTTGGCTGATTTTCCCAATGGTTTCGTTGAGTCGCACGATGACAGAAGAGGAGTAATTGGCGCCCGCTCCGGGAATTGAACCCGGGTCGCAGGAATGACAATCCTGCATGATAACCTCTACACCAAGCGGGCAGTAGCAAACATCGGGAGCGCAACCGATATTTAAGTCGCGCGAACTGGGCTAAACGGGTAGGTAGTGATGGCGAACAAAAATTCTTCGGAAAAAACGAGAGAAGAAGAAGAACTCGCCCAACTTGACGCAATGATGGGCAATGCGTTTGGTGCAGCCGAGAACGTCGACGTAGTTCAGAACGAGGAGAGTTCGGCAGACGCTCAAGGAGAACTTGCTGACAATGATGAATCAGAGCAAGCAGTTGATGCCGACCAAGCCAATGAAGAAGCGCCGATGGAATCCTCAGATGTCGATGAACAACCACCAGGTCCTCCATCCAATCCGCCTTCATCCGGTCCACCGAGCGGCCCTCCCTCAGGTCCTCCTTCCGGTCCGCCTCCATCCAGTCCACCGAGCGGCCCACCATCAGGTCCTCCATCCAGTCCGCCTCCATCCAGTCCACAGAGCGCCCCTCCATCTGGTCCTCCTTCATCCGGTCCGCCTAGCGGCCCACCATCAGGCCCTCCGCCCTCAACCCTTCCTCAAGATACACCGCCGGAACAATCCGAAGAAGAGCCAACGGATGATGTACCAGAAGATCAGCCTGTTGAAGAAGCAGAGGTCACGGAAGAAGAACCCCAATTGGACGAAAGCGATATCGTAGAAGGAAAAATCGAAGATGCTGAACAACAGGTTTCCGAGGCAGAGAACGATGATGAAGCATTAGATTCTCCTCAAGAAACAGAACCTGTTGTTGATGAGCCAATTGAAGAAACCCCTCCAGCAAAAGAACCAGTCGTGGAAACAGAGTCATCGCCCGGGCCAGATGTTGAAGCATTGCAAAATGAAATTCAACGCCTGGACGGTGCACTTCAAGGAGCGGTAGAAGTCATAAAGGACCTTGAGCAACCAAATATGCCTCCTGTTGTGGAGGGAAATATTGTCATCGCAGGACACTTGGTCAATGATTTCATCCGGCTAGGGAAACAACTTGACCGTGACCATCTCGTTCGAGGCAACCTCGGTGGACTAGCGATGTTACACCCAGGTCAGCCAGGAGTTATGCTTGCAACAAAGCACATGGTGATGCTTGCCTCGATGGACGAACGTAGCATTTGCATTGGTCAAATGGGTAGCGGTGTTGCCCCAAGGGGGGCCACATCAGACTGGCGTTCGTTTGAAGTTGTTCTTGCTGCTGTAAGTATGGTTACTGGTGGCCCTGCAGCGGCTATTCGAGTTCATGCTCCTTACACAACCGCAGTGAGTTGTGAACAAGACCTTGTTCTCGTTCAGCCCATTGACGTCGTAGGCAAGCAAAGTCTTGGAAAGATCATCATTGTCGAGCCAGATGAAGATAATCCAGACGAATTCCTCCGACAACTGGTTGAGGCCCTTCAACAAGGTGGCATGAGAGCTGTTGTGATTCGAGGCCACGGTGCCTTTGCAGTTGGTGCTGATTTCAATCAAGCATGGGCGAACGCTGCAATGCTTGAACAGAGCATGCAAATCTACCTCCTCGCACGTCAAGCCAACATTCGCTTTTGAACCAAAATCCATTCTTTATAACAAGTGGATAATATCCTTCTTCAGTACCCAACGAAGGCGACAACGAAATAAAATTCAACATCAAATTCACGGGTCAGGAAGGAACAAAAATGAAAACGTTTACAGTACAAATAGCAGACAAAACCGGGCACACTGTTGCTCAAATGACCCAAGAAGAAGTCGTCGAACGACTTGCTGATGCAACCAACACATGGGTGTATGTCAACGACACCTCAGTTAGCATTGATGATTTCGCAAGCATGGATTTGGATGATGATAGCCTAATTCGCTTAATGCCACCTATCGTTGGTGGAAGCGATGACACATCGGCTCTCAAGGTCAAAATTCCGTCCTCTTCAGGTCATACAACAGTGTTGATGTCGAAACAAGAACTCGTCGAGAAGGCAACATCCCAACAGAACAACAGTTGGCCATTCGTGAATGGCCAAATGCTCAACCTTCAACAACTGGTTGAGCATGATTTGACAGAAGACGACGACATCATTCTCATGCCACAAATCGTTGGTGGCCAAACCAATTGTTGAAATGTCTCACAAAGCCAAACGCAAACCCACATCAAGGGTGAAGCAGAGTCCATTTGTCAATGAAATCGTTGATCGCATTGAACGCCATGGTTCCGACGCAGAAGCGATTTTTAAAATTGCATATGAACTCAACATCGACGAAATTCTTGTTGAGGAAGTGATGATGGAATTGATACGAGAAGGTCAACTTACTCTCGTTCCACCAGGTGTTCTCGATTATCTCTCAGGCATTCATGAATGAACACATTCAAAACCAATGGGCAATTCGGAGGCACATCGAGGGAATGAGATGATGGAAAACGTCGATTACAAATGTGCCGATTGCGGCTCAATAGAAGCCTTTCATCGCGACCGAAATGGAATCAGTTGCAAATCTTGCGGAGCTCGAATTTTCGTCAAACTACGACGTCATGGCACCAAGCGTGTATCTGCTGAGTAATCTTCTTCGCAGAGTTGAAAGACTCTCGTCATGTCGTATTCAACATGGCAATGTGGCTAGAATCCAAAGCACCACGCTTGTATTCTGAATTGCTCATTCCCGAAGAAGTTCAAGCGTATCTTCAACATGTGACCACGGTCGCCGAACCACCGCATCTTCTCATATCAGGTCCATCTGGTTGTGGTAAAACTGCGATGCATCGCCTTGTATGTCGGCAAATTCTAGGTCAAAGTTGGAAAGCTACAAGCCACGTTCTTCAGGCCAGGAACATTGTTCGAAAAGAAGGGGCGATGGCGAATTTCGAAGCCTTCCTTCGACCATCGGGCTCACAGTCAAGCGATACTTTGGCATCTCGTACTAGTCTCGACTCCTTTCAATTTCTTCGATATGATGAAACTTCAACCTCACCTCCTCCCGCTGGTGCTGAACTTGAAATTGGAGATCAGCGCCCGATTTCCCGCATTTTAATTATTGAAGATGCTGACTACCTCACAAGAGGCATGCAAGCATACCTTCGACGGATGATGGAAAAAACAAGCATCAATGCCCGGTTTATCTTTACTGCAACCACACCTTCCAGAGTGATTGATGCATTGCGAAGTCGAACCCATCACATCCGTTTACCAGCACTATCTTCATCTCAAATCGAAAAGCGCCTCACACAAATTGTTGCTGAAGAGGGGTGCTTCGTTGCGAAAGGCGTTTTGGGGGATATCGCTCACGTCTCTAATGGAAACCTTCGAAGAGCAATTTTCTTGACCGATACGATGCATCATCACGACCATTTAGGTGAACGGGAAAATGTCCAAAAAATGGCATCAAACATTATCTCAAGAGAAATTCAATTGATGGTCGAAGAAGCCATGAGAGGTCGAATCATTGATTGGAAACGAGAACGAAGAGAGAACAAGCAAGTCCTTGTCCTTAAGGGAGCCATGGGTTTGCTTGACCAAATTATAGCAAAGCATTATCTGAGCCCGACAGATGTCGTTGAGCACATTCACGCCTTCCTCATCAAAGGAAGGTCACATTACGATATAGATACGATGGATGTGCTTATGAACGCCGTGGCAAAATGCGATGTCTCGATGAGGTATGGTTCTAAGGGAAGAGTGCATTTAGAAGCACTCTTTTTCTCGATCGCCGATGCAATGAAGCAACCAAAGTGAATCATCGCAACCGTCATGAAATAATCCATAACAGCAAGATTTGGGCGTGTAGCACAGCTGGATAATGCGTCGGCCTCCTAAGCCGAAGATCGCGGGTTCGAATCCTGCCACGCCCGCTCGTTGTTTTCAGTGACCGACGCCATGTTGTCTAAGTCACTTTCATTGTTTATGAATATGAAGTACTTCTTCGTTCGAGAGTTATTGATACATCGAGCGTATCTCTAGAAGTCGACACATGGCAGGAATCCACAATTTGCGTAGCGCGATATGTTCCACCAAACGTTCATCTCGTATTAGCAACTCCTGGAACAATTCTTCTATTGCTTGACTCAAATCGGGTAAACGTACGGTTAGTTTTTTCTTCTTACCAGATTTGTAGTTTGGATTTTGGTGTAGCATGACCACCATCCTATCAATATCCATCGTCAACAGCCGACTCAATTCCTTTCGAATTTGATGCGAATATCCCTTCGCTGGGCGACCAGGTTGTAAAAACCAAGCGTCGGGTGTTTTGCCAACCACACGATTTGAATTGCGCTTTTTTGGACCCGTTTGTTTATCGAGATAGGTGAAAAAACTTTCATCAAGCCTAAGGGATACTACTATCGTCGTTTTCGAATTCTCCCAAAGACGAGAATGGGTTGTTCCAGAATCACTTCTCTTGATGTATTTCCATGTTCTAAGGTCATCTAACGATGGTTTGGAGGGCATACATTCACTATGCGAAGGAATGTTATAAAACCGACTACATATTGTGTCGATTTTTATCAGTATATTCGCAGTCAGTCGTTTGAAAAACAGATGTTTTAAGTACTTTCTAATTGTATACATAAATACCTACGGAGGAAAAAAATGAACACAAGCGAAAGAGAATATGAAGTAGCAAACGGCGAGCGAATTACCCTGCCTATACTGAACGAAGAGGATAAGGAGTTTGGGATGACGGCAAAAACCCGAATACACATACGACAGACCATCCACCACCCAAACTGGATTGGATGGCCGAGGGCCAAGGACTTTGGTAAGATTGGCGTGCTGATTCAGCCTTTGGATGACCAGACGGCAAGAGCTTTGTTGGTGATTGACGATGAGTATGCTTTGCGGTGCTTGGCTACATTGCAGTTCGCTTATGACTACATCGGTTACACCTTGTACATCGACAATGCCACAATGGTACGACCATGCTACGATCAACTTGAATCGGTTGAGGATGCCCCAATTCGTCAAACATGCAGTATGGAGGTTGCTTGAATGGGGGGGCTTTGTTTGCAGTATGTACTCCAGCCATATGGTGTTCATGAGGAACAACTTTGCCCTCCGTGTACGGATAATTTTCAAATTGTCCCGGGTGGTTTTGAGTTCGATGGCATCATATGGCATTCTATCGAGCAGGCTTTTCAATCACTGAAATTCCCAAAAGGCAGCATTGCTCAGGTTGAGATTGAACGAACAACTCCATTGCCAAATGAATCTCATTCGCAATTTGGTTGTAGAGTTTGGGAGATGGGCCAGTATCGAGTGGACACTGAGATGCGCAAGGATTGGGATGATGTCAAGGTCAAGGTTATGATTAAACTCAATATCGCCAAGTATGCATCCTCAAAGGATTATTGCTCCGGCTTGATCGAAACTGGTACCAACCGAATCCTAGCTCAACCAAGCACGTCTAATTGGCCATATTGGAATGCAGCAATCCAAACGTACATCCGAACAGAATTACACCAGGGCACTGAACTTAGCGAACTTTTGCTGGCGATCGATGCTAAAGAACCAGCTCAGGTTGAGATGCTGCTTAGCGAATGCTATGATTTCCAAGCCACACCCGAAGCATTTCGACGCTTTGTGACAGGTAATTTCGAACTTGGGCAGCAAATGCACGATGCCGACCCACCGCCTCAGGTGACACCGATACTATCCACTAATCAAAGTGTATCAGTTTTCGGTGGACGCCTCGTTCTGGCAGGCGTTGATGACTTCGAGGACACCTTCAATCAGCATCTTCCAGACATGGTCATCACCATGAGTAGTAAACCTCCAGCCTTTCCGAAAGTCGCTTATGAGGGCGAATGGTTGTTTAGAAATTTTGATGGCTACGACCTCAAGAACATGGACGCTATGGGAACCATTGCCAACGAAGCCATCGATGCCCTGAAAGAAGGTAAAACTGTTCTCATTCATTGCCTCCATGGGCAAGACCGTACTGGAATAATTGGTGCCGCACTCATATTTGCTGCGCACGAGAGGGACATGAATTCCGTTCTTGATAACATTATGATTCGAGCACGCCCTGTTCGGGCAGGCTACTGGTTTGGACTGAACGGGATAATGAACAAACAATATCGGCGTACAGCATATTTGTTATCCTTGCATCTAAAATCAAATAGCCATCTCAGCAAGTGATTAAGAAATAAAAACGAATCAATGGGTTGGTTCATCTGAGATAACGCCGTACTGGTTGGAAAGAAGAATGCTCATATGCGTCATACCCATATCAGCCATCATGGTCGCTGAGAGTGTGGGTTGGGGTCACAATTATTCAGCATCAATT